>Ga0307510_10004123_pt1 | contig 17059 bp, 13 predicted proteins | sample 12_EM_MG_FD_207224 | JGI IMG/M metagenome (GOLD analysis project Ga0307510, IMG submission 207224) | Populus trichocarpa ectomycorrhiza microbial communities from riparian zone in the Pacific Northwest, United States - 12_EM | ecosystem: Host-associated > Plants > Roots > Unclassified | place...
GGATGGGTCCGCGGGTGCTGCGGACGGAAACCGCGGCCGTGTGCGCGCTGACTCTGCTACAGCAGAAATTCGGGGATCTGTGAAGCCATGAAATACGTCGTCATCATGTTGCTCGCGCTCATTCTTGGCGGCCTGATCGGCAGGTCGATCTGGGGCGAAAAGAAGGAGCAGCCGGTCGACCCGGTGCAGGTGATTGTCACCCAGCTCAAGACGCACGCCATCATTTCGCACGAGCGGCAGCTTGCGATCTGGTATCGGGCGTGTCCGTCGGTGTGGGGAAAGACCCCGCAGATGTTCATTGCCTACCCGGCCAAGCTCTCATACGAGCTGGAGTTGAATGATGTACAGGTGACCAGAGTCGGGACGGTCATCAAGGTGCGTACGGCCAACATCCATCCCAACGAGCCGGCCGTACCGACCGACTTCATGGATTATCTGTCGACGACATCGATCTTTACGTTTGCGAACGAGCAGGAGTTGGTGAATCACGAGATCGGCAAGGCTTCGCCGGTTGCACGCTACCTGACTGCCTATTTCCTGGCGCGGGATCCTTCGCTGCAGGGTGATTTTGCGGAAGAGCTGCAGCGGTTGGTCGAGCACCTGGCTGCAGCGCTCGGTGTGAAGGTATCGCAGGTGGAGGTTGATGTGCCGAAGCCGCAGATTACCTGGCCGAAATTGCCCAAGTTGGAGTTGTGTGAGGGAACGATGGCATCGGTGAACGGGCTGCCATTCGCGCGGATTGAGTCGGGTTACACGGTGCCGATTGGGTTTCATCCGCCGCAGCCGTTTCATGCGGGAAGCACGACGCCAGCCAGTGGGGATGTGCCTAAGGGGATTGCTTCAGTGTATGGGGCCGGTGGGCCGGGCAAGCGCTGACGTGCCCGAGCAAATCCTATTCGTTCAGGGAGGCGGCGAAGGCACTCACGACCGATGGGACAACAAGCTCGTGGACAGCCTCACACGCGAGCTCGGCGATGCGTACGCCATTCGCTACCCACGAATGCCGAACGAGGGGGATCCTCAATATCCCGCCTGGAGGGAAGCGCTATTTCACGAGCTCGATTCGCTGGAGGACGGGGCGACCGTTGTAGGTCACTCTGTCGGCGGCACCATACTGATCCATGCGCTGTCTGAGCGGATACCGAGGATCCGGCTCAAGGGAATATTTCTGATTGCTGCGCCCTATATCGGCGAGGGTGGATGGCCGAGCGATGACATCGAGCCTCGCACCCACTTCTCACAAATCGCTCCCGTCTTCCTGTATCACGGCGCCCAGGATGAGTCTGCGCCCGTCGCGCATGTTCAGCTATATGCGAATGCGATTCCGCATGCCGTCGTTCGTACAATTGAACGCGGCGATCACCAACTTAACAATGACCTGAGCGTAGTCGCACGGGACATCCGCTCTCTTGGCTGATTGCTGTTGGCTGATTGCTCTTGGGGCTAATTAGAAACGCGAGTCTCGTCCGCGATCATCTCTTCCAGGCGCTCGAGGTCAGGGACCATCGGCGTCTCGTTCACCATTCTGACCTGGCAGATGATAGGCGCGCGATCCGGGAAGACGCGGGAGTTGTCAGGGCGGACGACGTCTGAGCTGACCCGCACCAACTGCGGGAAGCCTTGGGAGACGATGCCAAAGTTGCCGCCTTCAACACGTGTGCCCAGCGCGTGGAAAATCACGATGCGGGTTCGGCCGGAAGCGGATGGGATCATTTGGCCACAGGCGCCCTCAAATGACACCAGCGGGATGGCTTTGCCACTCCACGGGAAGGTGCCGATGTACCACGGTGGTGCACCGGTCATCTCTGACGGGACCTGGAAGCCGACGACTTCGGCCACGCAAGCGCGAGGGATGATGAGTCGGCCGTCGGTGATAGGGACGAGCAGACTGTAGATTTCGGTGACGCGCTCAGCCATGGTGGTTGCTCACGAGATTGCGCCGGGTGCTCGCGATGGCAAGGCGCATGGCGTTTGTTCGGCGGCTCGGGGCGGTTGCTTGGCGACGTACGCCACTGGATTGCGCGTCCATGTTAGACCCGCGCGTCGCTGCTTAGGCGCTCGAATGATCCGCTGTTTTGCGCACGATTGCGCTCGACCAGCGGGGCGATTGCGTCCAGCAACTGCGCTTCCTGGTACGGCTTACCGAGGTAGTCGTCCACGCCCAGCTCGATCGCGCGTGCGCGGTGCTTCTCGCCTACGCGCGACGTGATCATGATGATTGGAACATCCTTGAGTCGCGGATCGTTGCGCACGTGCGCGGCGACTTCGTAGCCGTCCATACGCGGCATCTCGATGTCGAGCAGGATGATGTCCGGAATGTTGTCCTGAAGGAGCGTAACGGCGTCCATACCATCGCGGGCGGTGAGCACGCGCATGCCGTTGCGTTCCAACAGACGCTGCGTCACGCGGCGGACGGTAATGGAGTCGTCGACGACCATCGCGAACGTACGCTTGTCGCTCTTGTCCTTTGGTGCAACCGGTACAGGCTGCGCACGTCCGCGCCACTCAGCGCGAACCAACGCGCCGATGTCGAGAATGATGACGATGCGGCCATCGCCGAGAATGGTCGCGCCGGAAATACCGCGAATGCTGGAGATCTGCGGACCGACGGACTTCACGACGATTTCGCGACTACCGACCAACTCGTCGGCAACGAGACCCGTCGAGTGCTCGCCGGCGCGCACCAGGACCACCGGAATGGTGACGTCCTGTTCGGGCAGCGGAGACGCCTCGAGCTGAACGAACGTGGCGAGATGTTGGAAGCGGTACTTCTGGCCACCATAGTCGAACGCCGATGCGTCCTTTCCGAGGTGCGCCAGCACTTCCGCCTTCGACAGACGTAGCACACCTTCGACCGTCGGAAGTGGCAGTGCATAGAATTCGTCGCCGGTCCGCACGACCAGCGCGTGGCTGATTGCGAGGGTAAACGGCAGGCGGATCGTGAAGACGGTACCCTGACCAGGCTTCGTCTCCATATGGAGCGCGCCACCGAGGCGTTTGATCTCGGTCGCGACAACGTCCATGCCGACACCGCGGCCGGCCTGTTGTGTGATCGTGCCAGCGGTTGAGAAACCCGGCTCGAGGATGAGCTGCATGGCGTCTTCGTCGCTGATGGTCTGGCCAGCGGCGATGAGACCCAATGCCGCGCCCTTGTCGCGAATAGCCTTGAGATTCATGCCGGCGCCGTCGTCGATCAGGCGCACCATGACTTCCGCGCCTTCGCGATGCAGCTCGAGGACGATCTTGCCGCCTTCAGGCTTGCCCGCAGCAACACGCGCGAGAGGCTTCTCGATGCCGTGGACCACAGCGTTACGCAGCATGTGCTCGAACGGCGGCAACATGCGCTCCAACACCTGGCGGTCGAGTTCGCCGGAGGCGCCCTCCACTACCAGCTCTGCTTTCTTTCCCGTGTCGGCCGCGGCTTGGCGGACGATACGCGACAGACGCTGAACGTGACGCTGGAACGGAACCATGCGGGTACGCATGAGGCCGTTCTGCAGCTCGGTGATGGTTCGCGCCTGCTGTTGCAACAGGTTCTGGGTCTCTTTGCCCAGATTCTCCAGCAACTGCTGAATGCTGCCGACGTCGTTGGCGGTCTCGGCCAGCGCACGGGAGAACTGTTGGATCGATGAGTAGCGGTCCAGCTCCAGCGGATCGAAGTCGCCGCGGTGGGTGGATTCGTCCTCGTGGCGGTGCAGGATCTGCGCTTCGGTCTCGATTTCGAGGTTGCGCAACTGCTCCTTCAAGCGGGTCACGGTACGTGACAGCTCGCCGAGGTTGAAGTCGATCGAGCCGAGCTGCTGCTCCAGGCGGGAGCGCGCGATGCTGGCTTCGCCTGAGATGTTCAGAAGTTGGTCGAGCAGTTCGGCGTCGACGCGCGCCATTTCCTGGCGTTCGGCGGGTGCGACGGGCTCGCGGCCTGGAGGTACGGCCTGCGGGGGTACCAGACCCTCTTCGCTCTTGGAATCGTTGCGGGCCAGGTTGACTGAGACGGATTTGGCTGCCGCGGCGACGCTGGCTGGTGGCTGTTCTGACACCTCCGGCGCCGTGTGCTCGGCTTCGGCCGAAGTTGCCGCAGCCTCAAACGAAGTTGCTGCAGCCTCAAACGCTGGTTGCTCCGGCGTCGCTTCGACGGGAGTAAACGCACCCTCATCCGAGGTGACTGGCGCCTGCTCGAAGGCGGACGCCGTTGGCTCCGCGGGCGCTTCGTAGGGCGCGGGCGCTTCGTAGGGAGCGGACGCTTCGTGGGATGCGGGTGCAGCTTCGGCTGGAGGCCAGATCGGCGCGGCCTCTCCGCCACCGGGGTTGGCCCAGTTTCCGAGCAACGATTCAGCCGCGTCATGCGTGCTGCTATCGGACGACTCGAAAGACGCGACTGCTGGGTCGGAGGAAGCGGGTTGGTCTTCTGACAGCGGGGCTTCTTGCGCGAATGCTGAGAAACCACCGTGGCCAGATTCAGCGTCGCTGAGGGTCGGGGTTTCCTGCGTTGACTCGGGAGTCCACGACTGAACGGGGGTGACTTCCTCGTTCGCCGCGGAGTCGCGGGCGGCCATGTAGTCTGCTGCGACGTGCGCGTCGGCAATGTGGCCGTCGGCGGCGTGAGTGCCGGTCGCATGTCCGGCGTCGTCGGCGGGGCCGTGAGCCAGGTGAGCGCCAGCAGCATGTTCGGCGTCGGCGGTCTGATCAGCAACGGACGCTGAGAGGTCGTTGGTCAGGTCAGCGAGCTCGCTGCCGCTCAATTCGTAGCTGCCGGACTCGGTCTCAACGGTGACCTGCACTTCACCTGTTTGTTCCGTCGTCGGATAACTGGCGAGCAACTCAGCGGCGAGATCGCCGCTGGTGGGCTCGGAGGTGGCGGCCGTATCAAATTCGGGCGCGGGCTCGAGGCCGGCGGGCTCAACGTTGGAAGCGGACTCGGAGCCGACCGCGGACTCGAGATCGGCCGCCAGGTTGGCGCTGTGTGGCGGCTCGACGCCGGCTACAGGCTCAACATTGGGAGGTGGCTCGAAGTCGGGCATCGGAGCGACGAGTGTGTCGGGCAGAGATGCGAGCGTTGGGGGCAGCGCACGGTTGAGTTGGGTTTCGGCGTCGGAGGGAAGGTCCGTGCCGGACAAGTCAACTTCAGCGCCCGAAGCCTCAGCGGCCGAAGCTTCAGTGTCGGCGGCTGCGATTTCAGCGCGAGCGGCCTCGAAATCGGCGGCGGCCTCGGGGTCATCGAAGCGGAGCTCGATGCCGGCGGGGCCGTCGTCGACGGACGCGGACTCGGCAGCCGCATCACCAAGGCCAGCGGTCTCACCCTCGCCCTCAGCTAAACCACGATCCAACTCAGCAAGTGCGTCCGCAGGCGATTCGCTCGCTGCGGCCGCTGGCGTTTCCTGCTCCGCCGGTGTCAGCGTGGGTGACGGCGGAGCAAAGGACTGTGGGGTGGGGGGTACCGCCGGTGGTTGGGCGAATGCGGGCCCTGGCGTTACGGTGCGCCTGAAGGGCTCGCCCTTGGGAGCAGTGGGTGAAACCGTTGGTGCGGCAGCCGCGGGGGCAGCGCCGGCAGCACCGCGAGGCTTAGACAAACTATGGATGCGCGCGATCATCTGCCGCGCGGATGCAACGCGCCGGCCATTCGCAACAGACTCGCGCATGCGGGCCAACTCATCCAGGCTCGCCTGAATGACATCGAACACGGCGTCGTCGGTGGGGACGGAGCCGTTGTCGACCTGCATGACGAGCGTTTCCAACTCGTGGGACAGGTCGCCCATTCCGGTGATGCCCGCCATGCGGGCGCCACCCTTTAACGTGTGTAGCGGACGCTTGAGGGCCGAGCGGTATTCGGCGCTGTTCGACTCCAGCCGCCAGTCGCTGAGGGCGCTCTCGGAGGCCTCGATGAGCTCCATCGCTTCTTCGCAGAAGATCGATGCGACTTCGGGATCGAAATCACCGGCGTCTTCCGACAGCTCGTCCTCATCGCCCGTTAACGACGTTTCGGCCTGTTCTTCGGATGCCTGCGCAATGCGGTGGTCGAGGATTTTCTCGGCCTGGGCGATCCGATCCATCAGGACGTGGTGGTTCTGGAAATAACCGGTCACTTCGTCCAGATGCGTGACCACGGCTTCCATGGCCAGCATGCAATCGGACAACAGGGACAGGTCCTGATTCAGCAGTCCCAGGCCGCTGTTGAATACGCGGCGCAACCAATGATCGAGTGGCTCGGCGAGGCGGATTCCATGGCGCGCCTGGGCCATCTTGGAGCTGCCCGACAGCGTGTGGCAGGCTCGGTAGACGTCTTCGGGAATGGCATGTGGCTCGGACACGCCTTCCTCGCGGTCGAGATACGAGCGCACGGTCGCGACATGGTTGGCCGTCTCACGCGAGTAGATGTCACGCAGGACATCGTCCGGGCCGGACTGCGCGGCCACCGGATCCTCAATCTCAGCGGCGAGTGGCTCAACATCGGAGTTGGGAGGTGTTTCTTCCTCCAACACAATCTCTTCAGCCGACGGCTCTTCGGGGAGCAGCAGGTCGAGATCGTTGAGATCGGCGGCGAGGCTGTCCGGGGTCGGCTCGGATTCCGTCTCGGGTCCCGCTGCGGTCAGCTCCGGGACTTCGAGGTCCGCATTGAGGTCGGAGTTGAGATCCGGGTTGAGGTCCGAAATGGAGTCAGCGCTGTGCTTCGAAGCGGCGCTGAATGATTCGGAAATGGACGGTTGTGCGTCCTGCTCATCCAACAGCGAGTGCCCGGCCATTCCATGAGCGCGGTCGGGGGCTGTTACGCTTTGGGCGAAAGTGGGGCCCTTTGGTGGCGTGACCCCAGGAGCAACCGGAACCACTGGCGGCGTTGGCGCGCCCGCCTTTGGCACCGTGGGCATTGGGACTACGTTCGAGGCGCTGAAAGTGCCAGTGAACGCGCTGGAGGGACCCGCACCAGCGGAGGCACCGGTCCCAGCGTTGAACGCCCCAGTGGCGCCGGCACTCACGCCAGCGCCAACAGGCGGCGGAATAACTTGCGTCTTTTCGGCCGCGCCACCCGCGGCGCCCGGCGCACCAGCACCGGCGGCAGCAGCGCCGGCGGCACCGGCCGCACTAGCACCAGCGGCCCCGGCAGCAGCGGCAGTGACACCCGTGGCAGCAGCAGCGCCAGCGGCAGGCAACGGCTTACCCGAAGCAATCGCATTCGCCCGCGCGGCGATGGCCGGCGAGTTAACTCGCGGCGCACGACCGGTCTCGAGCTGCTCAATCATCTCCGGCAATGCATTCACGGAATCGCGCAACACTTCGACAATGGCCGGCGAGCGGACCAGCGTGTTGTCCAACACACGATTCAACAAATTCTCAATGGACCAGGCGAACTCACCCAGCTCGCGGGCGCCGACCATGCGGCCGCTGCCCTTGAGGGTGTGGAACGAGCGGCGGACCGTGACGAGGGCCTCGCGCTCCATCGGGTTCTGATCCCACGCGGGGAAGAACTTCTTGATCTTGGCAAGCTCTTCGTGAGCTTCCTCAATAAACAACTTCACCAGCTCGGGATCGGCTGTTTCGGCCAACGGCGGCACACTCGAGCGCGGTGGAGTCTGGGCACCGACCATCGTCGAGCCCGGGTCGGTCTCGGTACCAAACACCGCACTCGGAGAAATCTGCAGTGTTCTGGCGTAAGCGGACGGCTCGACCGGGGGCAACGTCGGCAGTATCGGAGTTTGCTGTTGCTCCAGCGCCTGGATACAGGCCTGGGCGTTGTCGAGCATGTACCAGGGATCGCTGCGGCCGGCCTGCAGCGTCTCCATGTAATACTCAACACTGACAATCGCATCCGCGAGGCGATCCATGAAGCCGTGTGGCAGACCCTGCCCGCCCGGCTGCATCACCCGCTTCAACTGACCGGTCACGCCCTCAATGACTTCAACGGCCCGGGCCTTGCCCAACATGAGCAGGCCGGCCTTGAGTCCGCGCATCAACTCCTGCCAGGCATCGAGGCCGGCGGCGTCCAGCGTGCCACCGACATTCTGGCTGATCGATTCCTTGATGCGCGCGAGGTTCAGGATACATTCGCGCAGAACCGCGGCCTGTACCTGTTGGAAATCGTTGTCTTCGTCCTCGTCAAGATCGGTCGGCTGCTTCGGGCGGATCAGGCCTACCAACTGGCCGTCGAGTTTGTCCTCCACACCAATGAGGGTGGCGGCGATCTGAACGAGGGTGGATTCGTCGGCGGGGAGTGTGCCGTCGACAATTTTTCCCAGGCGCTCGGTCTCGGCCTGAACGTTGCCGCGCAGCTCGCCCAGACCCAACACGCCCAAGGTGTCGCCGATCTTGCGGAGCATCTCCACCTGGGGAGCGAGCTCCTTCGGCTGGCCCGCGCCGCGGCGGACGAAGATGTCCAGAACGTCTTTGACCTTCGACAGGTCCTCGCGGATCGCGATGGCCACGGTCTGCATGAGCTTCACGCTCGGTGCGGACAGGTTCTCGCGCTCCTGCTCGATGCTCTCGTCGACCGGCAGCAGCTCCTGCAAGCGGAACGAGGCCCTGACAGCCTGAACACGCGGGCCGCTGGATTCAGCGCGGCCGACGTAATACAACAGATTATTCAGCAACTCGACGGCGGGCGTTTGCGCGTAGCGTGCCTCGCCCTGTTCGTACAAGCGTCGGATCTCGCGATCACCCAAGCCCAACAGGCGTTTGACGGAGACGCCGCCTTCCAGGCCATTTTCCTGCAGCGCTTCGATGACTGCACCAGTCACCCACCACAGTTGGAACACCGGCTGGCGGGTCGCGATCTGTTCCAGCTTCTGGGCGACGGCCGCCAGAATGTCGAGGTTTTGCTCGATTCGCTCACCGCGGATCCAGCCAATGAGGCCCACCTGGAATCGCGCGCGGAGGCGTCGACCCCATTGCTCTACCGTCAGCGGCGGTTCGCCGGGGGCGGATGCTACGGGCTGGGCCTGTTTGTCCGACTTCAGGTTCAGCAGCAGCAGCGTGCCTTCGGACAACAGCGCGCTTCCGCGCACGGCACGAAGGTCATTCAACAAAGGCAATAGAACCAGCGCCAGGTCGCGGCCACCGGCCAGCACGCGCTCGAGATAACTCGGCAACTGCACCATGGCGCGCATCAGCGCATCGAGGCTCTCCGCCTGGCTTTTGCGCTCGGACGCGGTCTGCAACAGGTAGCTCGCCACCTGCTCCATCTCTTCGGCCAGCAGCGCGGCGCCATAGATTTCCAGGACCCGCAGAACACCCTGGACCTGGTGAAGCTCCTGGGTGCAGCGTTCGAGCAGATTGATGTTGTCAGGCTGCTCGACGTAGTTTTCGAGCGCTGTACGTGCCTCCGCGAGCGTTACATTCAGCTCGCGGCCGACGAAATCCAGCGTCTGGGAAGCGACTTCCGGCATGAAAACTCTCGAGCGGGTTTAGGTGCCGCCGTACGCCGAAATCGGGCGTACAGAGGCAGCTTTGTTTTCGTCCAGGCGTTTGAAGGCACCGGTCGCGCCGATGGGCTCGGAGGTCGTGCCCGGCAAGCGGAATCCGGCGGCGGCTTTTCGCAGGCCCGCGGACAACTCGGCCAGTTTCGCGATGGCGGCCGAGGTCGCGTTGGTCGACTCTGCCGTCTGGGCACTGATCTCCTTCAGAACCTGCATGTTGCGCGCAATGTTCTGAGCGGCGCCCGTCTGCTGACGGGAGCTGCCGGATATGTTCTGCACCAGGCTGGCAATCTGGTTCGACACCTGCTCAATTTCCTCCAGGGCGGCGCCCGCATTCTCAGCAAGCAACGCTCCACCCACGACATCGGTCGTGCTCCGCTCCATGGAAACAACCGCCTCGTTCGTATCCGTCTGAATCGTGCGGACCAGCACTTCGATCTGCTTGGTCGCATTCGCAGCCCGCTCCGCGAGCCGTTGAACCTCGTCCGCAACTACCGCGAATCCACGCCCGGCCTCACCGGCCATTGAGGCCTGGATCGAGGCATTCAGCGCCAGAATATTCGTCTGCTCGGCAATGTCGTTGATCAGTTCGACGATGTTGCCAATCTCCTGGGAGCTCTCACCCAGGCGCTTGATGCGCTTCGACGTCTCCTGGATCGTCTCACGAATCGTGTTCATGCCGTCGATAGTGCGTCGCACGGCGTCGCCGCCTTTGTGCGCCACTTCCACCGAATGCCTTGCGACGTCGGCCGCACGTTCAGCATTCCCTGACACTTCTTCGGCCGACGCGGCCATTCCGCCCGCGGATTCGGTCGCGGAAGCAATCTGCTTGGACTGGGCGCCGCTGGCTTTTGCCAAGTGTCCGGACAGAGCCTGCGTCTGCCGGGTTGCGCTGTCCAATTGGATCGCTGACTGGTTGATGGTGGTCACCAGTCCGCGCAGAGCGTCGACCGCATAGTTGATAGAGTCGGCGATTGCGCCCGTAATGTCTTCCGTGACCGTTGCCTGCACGGTCAGATCGCCGTCTGCCAGGCTCGACAATTCGTCCAGCAAACGCAGAATAGCCTGCTGGTTGCGGTCGTTTTCCTTGCGTTGGGTCTCTACTGCCAACCGTTGATGGTCAACCGTCTGGCGCAATCGTGAGGCTGCGACGAGGCAGGCCAGAACGACCAACAGCGCAATCGCCGCAATCGCCACCGGAATCCACTTAGGAGTCTTACTGGTTTCAGCAACCGGAGCCGCTGTCGCACCTTCGGCAGCGAGAGCACGGGCGTCGGTTGTAACAGCATGCGCTGCAGCCTGAGCAGCAGGCAGCGAGGGCGCTGCGGCTACTGCGCGGCGGACCGCGGCGCTCAATTCTGTGTAAAGGTTGTCGAGTGTCTTGAGGCGCCTCTCGCCTTCAGGACCGGTCAGACGCGGAAGTCCGAGGCTGGGGCTCGTACCCATCAAACCCTGAATCACCTGCCCCAGGTAATCAGTGCTTTCGGCCAGACGCTGGGCAGACTGGCTGGGATTCGAAGCTCCCGCAGCCAACGCCGTCACGTCGAGCTGCAGGCGCTGAGCGCGCAACTCGAAGCGCTCCAACGCGCGTGTTGCATTCTCGAGGCTGGGGCCCGACAGGCCGCTGGCAACCGACGAGACTTCGGCCAGCAACTTGGGAACCAGGGCGCGGGTATCGCGTGCCGCTGAGCTCGCATCAGCCAAGGCGGATTGGGACGTCAACACCGCCCCGGCGTTGGTCAGCAGCTGATTGAAACGGGGATCCTTTGTATAAGGCGCACCGGCATCACGAGCGGCGTCTTCCTTGAGTTGACGCAACTGGTTCTGGAAAGCGGTGATTGCGGCCTGCTCACCACCAACGGCGTTTTCAGCGTCAATGGCCAATCCGTACAGGGAATCTACGGGGACCGTCGGAGCGACTGGCGCGGCGCTGTGGCCGTCAAATGTGAAGAAGGCGATGCCACTGGCGAGGACCAGTACGGCCACGACGGCCAGAAGAAGCGTGAGACTCCCGCCGACTTTCGGCGTTCCGACTGATGCGCGGCTCATGCTGCGGCCTCGGAGAATGACGTACTTTCGAGCACGGCGCGGAGATTGAGCACGGGCCACTGTTCATTGGCGCGCTTGAACGCACCGGCCAGATAGCGCTCACAGCGCGCGACGGTCGGTGGTGCATCGCCAGAAAACTCACCCTCGGCGAAGCGTCGGAAACCGAGCACTTCATCGACCAGGAGCCCTGCGGGGATTTCGCGGTGGTTCACCACCACGATGCGCGTATTCCGGCTCAGTGGCGTCATGCCACTTCCCAGGAAAAGGCGCAGATCGATGATCGGCAGAAGTGTTCCTCGAACATTCGCAAGTCCCTTTATCCAGTTCTTGGCGCCGGGGACGCGAGTCATGCTCGTCGGTACACCCAACACCTCGCGAGTTTCCTCACGGGCAACCAGGTAAAGGTCCCCGGCCATGCGCAGCGCTACGCCAACCCATTCCTTACCGGCGGAGCCTTCCTGGGCGACCTGGGCAGAAACCGCGCGACCGCGCCTTTCGAGCTCGGCCAGCAATTCAAACGGGCGGTCCCGAAGCGACTTGAGTGTTGCGGTCATGCGGACAACGTCGCCTGGGCCTTGGCGACCAGCTGGTCCGGTGAGACCGGCTTCACCATGTAATCGATGGCACCCTGGCGCAGGCCCCAGATGCGATCGGTCTCCTGGCCCTTCGATGTCACCATGATGATGGGAATCGTGCGGGTCTTCGGATCGTTCGCGAGGGCACGGGTGGCCTGGTAACCGTTCATGCCGGGCATGACGATATCCATGAAAATCAGGTCGGGACTCATCTCGCGTGCGAGGCGCACGCCCTCAGCGCCGTCAGCTGCCGCAGCCGTGCGATAGCCGTGCTTCTCGAGGGCCTTCTGCATCACGTGCACTTCAGTGGGAGAGTCGTCGACGATCAGTATCAGCGGCATTCAATCATCTCCCGATATGCGTCTCGATGGCGCTCAGGAGCTCGTCCTTGGTGAACGGCTTGGTCAGATAGTGCTCGGAGCCGACGATTCGGCCACGCGCGCGATCGAACAGGCCATCCTTTGAAGACAGCATGATCACGGGGATGGAACGGAAAACCTTGTTGTGCTTGATGAGCGAGCACGTCTGATAACCGTCGAGACGCGGCATCATGATGTCGACGAACACGATGTCAGGCTGATGATCCGCGATTTTCGCGAGCGCATCGAACCCATCAATGGCCGTAAAGACCTCGCACCCCTCTTTCGCAAGGAGCGTCTCGGCCGTACGGCGGATCGTTTTGCTGTCGTCGATCACCAGGACCTTCAGGCCCTGGAGCTTCGTGTTGCTGCCGGTCACGGTGTGGGGCAACTCCTTCCTTTACTTGGCTGCATATAGTGAGGGTAGGACAGACAAGCGCAGCTCGCGTTTTAACATATCGGTACACCCCCTGCTATGCAATGCGCGTCACGTTTTTCGAAGGTCGCGAGCGCTTGCGGCAATCGCTGCCGCCGGGGCGGACATATTCGCGCTGACGTGAGCATAATCGGACCTCCTGTCGAGGAATCGTAATGACCGAACCCTTTCGTCTCGGTGTCGTGATGGATCCCATTGGCCACATCAAGTGGGCCAAGGATTCCACGCTCGCCATGCTTCTTGCTGCGGCGGCTCGCGGCTTCACTCTCGTCTACTTCGAACAGAGTCACCTGACCCTGCGCGACGGCGTCGCGTTCGGACTCGGTAGAAAGCTCACCGTGCGTCCCGACGCTAACGACTGGTTCACGTTAGGCGAACCTCACCTGGAGAGATTGGGTCAACTCGACGCCATCCTCATGAGGAAAGACCCGCCTTTCGACACAGAATACATCTACAGCACCTACATTCTCGAGCGAGCCGAAATGGAGGGCTGTCTCGTCGTCAACCGGCCGCAAGGCCTGCGCGACATGAATGAGAAAGTCTACACGGCATGGTTTCCACAATGTTGCGCGCCAACGCTCATTACACGCGACATGAAGGACATGGAGGCGTTTCTTGCCTTGCACGGGAAGATCGTCTGCAAGCCGTTGGACGGGATGGGCGGACGGTCCATTTTCGTGCTGGAGCGGCATGACAAAAACATGAATGTCGTGTTCGAGACGTTGACTGACTACGGACGCCGCTATGCGATTACGCAGCGATATATCCCGGATATCGTCAAGACGGGTGACTCGCGTGTACTTTTGATTGATGGCGAGCCTGTGCCGTATGCACTCGCACGGATACCGTCGGATAACGACAATCGCGGCAATCTCGCGGCAGGCGCGACCGGGGTCGGCAGGCCACTGAACGAACGGGATCGTTGGCTGGCCGGTCAAATCGGACCTGCGCTGGCGGCGAAGGGAATGATGTTCGTGGGTCTGGATGTGATTGGCGACTACGTGACTGAGATCAATGTGACGAGCCCTACGGGCATCCGCGAGTTGGATAAGCAATTCAATCTGAACATCGGGGATCTGCTGATGCAGGCCATTGAGCGACGGCTGCAGGCCCGGGCCGAGAGAAGCTGAAGGTTATGCCGCCGCGTGCATTAGCACTCCGCGAAGGGAGAGCACCGACTCGTGATCGGTTGCTGACGATGCTGTTTCTGGCGGCATTGTTGCATGGACTCATCATATTGGGGCTGACGTTCAACTCAGCTATCGGGGGCACGAACTCAGCTCCCGGGCTCCAGGTGCTGCTCGTTTCCGACGAGGTGCCGGAGGCGGAGCGCAACGATTCGGCAACGTATCTCGCGCAGCGCACCCAACTGGGGTCGGGGAATACGCAGGACTCCGTAGCCCCGCGTAACCCCGCCTCTGCCATCCCGATTCCCGCTCAGGAAGGCGTCGAAGGGGGAGATGCCCTGGGGAAACGGGGCCAGCTGGCCGGCAATCGGGCGGACCGGGTTATTTCGACGACGGCGTGGCACGCGGAGGTTCGTTATTTGGCGGACACGGGCAATTCAGGTGCTTCGGCCAGCCAGCCTCTGCTTCTGCAGGAGCAGAAAGCCAATCAGCCGGGGCCTGAGGACGAGAATGGACCGGCGACGCTTCGCGGGCCCAAGCGCGATGAGCTGTGGATAACCCCAGATACGCGCGCCGCGACGTTGGCGCCCTACCTCGATTCCTGGCGCCGCAAGGTGGAGAAGGTCGGCACGATCCACTATCCGACCGCAGCGCGCACCCTGGGCGTGAAGGCCAGTCCGGTTATCGAGGTGGGTATCGACGCCAGTGGCAAGCTGGATAAGGCCGTCATTCGGACCACGAGCGGTTACCCGGAGCTGGACAACGCCGCGCTGGAGATTTTGAAGCTGGCAAGTCCTTTCGACCCGTTCCCGCCGGAACTGGCCCACGATTATCGAGTGTTGCGCTTTGCCTACGAATGGCAGTTCGTGGGGGGTCGCCTGAAAGGCGGGGCCGTCTCGACTGTTCCTTGAGCAAGCTGCCCGCCGTCCGCATACTGAGGCTATGAGCGGGAAAGACAGCAGGAGCAGCATCCTCGGCGGCGAGCCGCCGCTGACCGATGTGGAAGACACCGAGGCGAGCGCGGATCCGGGCGCCAGCCTGACGAATCATTTGTTGATTGCGATGCCTTCCCTGGCCGATCCCAACTTCTCGCAAACGGTCGCGTTGATCTGTGAGCACTCGGACAAGGGTGCGCTGGCCATTGTGCTCAACAAGCCGCTGCCCATGAAGTTGTCGGACGTGCTGTCGCAGATGAAGCTCGAGCCTACGAATGATTCGATTGCGGAGCTGCCGGTTTTACGCGGCGGTCCGGTTAATACGGATCGCGGGTTCGTATTGCACCGTCCGGGTGGCAAGTGGGACCACACTCACAAGGTGTCTGACAGTATTCAGGTGACGACTTCTCGCGACGTGCTCGCTGCTATGGCGAAAGGCGAAGGTCCTACGGACGCCTTTATCGCGCTTGGATATGCGGGGTGGGAGTCGGGGCAGTTGGAGCGCGAGATGCGCGAGAATGCCTGGCTGACGATGCCCGTGGACGCTCGCGTTGTGTTCGAACTGCCGTATGAAGAGCGGTGGCTGGGGGCGTGGCGGTTGATGGGGATTGATGTTGAGCGGATGTCGCTTGTGGCGGGTCATGCCTGAGCTGCGGCGTCAATGGAGCCTTTAGGCGGTGACGCCCGCGTTTCGATTGTTCTCGCCTTTGATTTTGGACTCAAACGGATAGGGCTTGCTTCGGGTGACACGCTCACCCGCACCGCCGCGCCGCGCCCTGCGGTCGCCGTCTCTCAAAGTGGACCTGACTGGACGGCGGTCGAGCGCGAGCTGCGATCACTTCGTCCTCGGGTTCTCGTTGTCGGAGCACCGTATAATGCGGACGGCACTCCGGGCACGATGGCGCCCGCAGCGCGCCGCTTCGCCGCCGAGCTCGAAAAACGCTTCGGGTTGCCGGTCAACATGGTGGACGAGCGCTGGTCTTCCCTGGAAGCGAACGAAGCGTTGAAGGCTCAGCGCGCCAGTGGTGAGCGCCGCAAGCGGATCCGGCGCGAGGATATCGACAGTGCCGCGGCCGCAGTGATTTTGGAGCGTTGGTTCGCCGGTGAGGGGTTAGTGAAATGAGTGATGCGGAGGTTGACCAGCGGCGGCCGGATGGATCTTTGCGCCATCTGCTGACGCTGGAGGGGTTGTCTCGGGCTGAGATCGAGCGGTTGTTGAATAAGGCGCAGACGTTTGTTCGACCGCTGGGTGTGGCGCCGCCCATCGGGGATGGCTTGCGCGGAGTTACCGTCGCCAACCTGTTTACGGAGCCCTCCACTCGCACACGCGTGTCATTCGAGTTGGCTGCCAAGCGACTCGGCGCGGATGTCGTGAACCTGGAGATGCAGCTCTCTTCCCGCACCAAGGGCGAGAGCATGCTGGATACGGTTTATACGCTGCAGTCGCTTCACGTTGATGTGATGGTGATTCGTGATGCTGAGCCTGGGGTGCCCGGGCTCGTTGCTGCGAACGTGGCGCCACATGTCAGTGTGCTTTCGGCTGGTGAGGCGCATGTGTCGCATCCCACGCAGGGGTTGCTTGATGCGCTGACTGTTCGGCAGCACAAGCGGCGATTTGAGGGGCTTTCCATTGCCATCGTTGGAGACATTCGCCACTCGCGCGTCGCGCGGTCGTCGTTCCATGCGTTTCGCACGTTGGGCGTGCCTGACATTCGGGTCATTGCACCGCCGGCGTTGATGCCGGAGGACGGTGAGTTTGTGGGGTGTGCGCGGCATACGTCGCTGACGGAAGGCGTCAAGGGCGTGGATGTTGTGATGATGTTGCGTATTCAAAAAGAACGCATGGGGCAGGCGGATTTGCCTGATGCGGATCGGTATTACGCGCAGTACGGGTTGACGCCGGAGCAGTTGGGGCATGCGAAGCCGGATGCCATTGTCATGCATCCGCAGCCCATGAATCGGGGGATTGAGATTGCGTCTGATGTGGCCGATGGGCCGCAGTCGGTGATTCGCGATCAGGTGCGCAATGGTGTCGCTGTTCGGATGGCGGTGTTGGCGGATGTGATTGGGTCGCGCGCTGGGCATGAGTAAGAATAATCGCGGGACGATCTTTCTTGAGGACGCTGTTGTCCTTCAGCACACGGGCTTTGACGGGGAACAGAAGGTGCTTCGGGTTG
>Ga0307510_10004124_pt1 | contig 17056 bp, 17 predicted proteins | sample 12_EM_MG_FD_207224 | JGI IMG/M metagenome (GOLD analysis project Ga0307510, IMG submission 207224) | Populus trichocarpa ectomycorrhiza microbial communities from riparian zone in the Pacific Northwest, United States - 12_EM | ecosystem: Host-associated > Plants > Roots > Unclassified | place...
CATTGCCTGGCTGTAAGTGCCTCCGAACCAGCCAGAGAATGGGACAACAACGGTATATACGCGGACCACCACAAACTAAAACGGCGCTCCGAATGTCAGTAAAAATACATCCCAATAGGAATCTGTCCAAATTTAATTTTTGGAGTGGTGCCATGCAGCATCTAAACACCCTATGCCTGTGAACTGATTGCCTACTAGTTCCTCGAGCCGATTGGATGGTTTCCTTAATTTGATGACTGAACAAACAAGAGATAGTCAAGGCGCTCACGTTCACTGTATCAGGGTCTCCTCGGACACCCATTCGAGGTAGTGCTCGATGGGTGAAAATGATCTGGCTCAGTGATCGGTAGATCTCGTCTCGTTTGTGACATGCGGATCTACGCGGAGATGTTGAGGCAGTGCTATCCTTTTGTTCTTCACGGGCGCTTATGGAACGTAACTTGACGACTTGCCACTGGCACCCATCAAGCATACAAACTACAAGGGGTCTTGTCAGATGTCATCACGCATCTCGCTTTCTTGGCCACACGAACGTTTCACAGGATGGTAAGACTTGTAGAATCGAGCACACAAACAGATCACCGCGGCAAGACAAAAGCAACTGGTCAATTGAGGTGTCACTCCAGGCGAATGGTTTTATTACAAATGAGTGGCACATCATCTGATAATCCGATCTATGCCCACCGATCACCAACTTCATATCCTATCAGCGGAACTAGAACGTCGTACCAGGCGTAAGGACTCAGGACCAGAGTGTTTCTGATTGGCTTACGTTTCATCGAAGCAGTAGGATATATGGGGCGATGTCATGACGTGGTTTTAATCGTAATAAGGGGGTTTCAATTGGCCACGGTGTATTGATGCGCGCGATGTCGCGAGGGTCGGTCATTACCGCAGTTCTGCCCATGATAATTATCCAAGAAATATTAAGCGACTAAGCCTATGACTTACCTAGATTATGGTCATGAGAATGAAAATGCTTGGCGCGGCACCAAATATTGATGGGAAACGACCATGAAACGTGCAGGGGGTGATTCATTTAGCCCATCTCGAGCGGGGAGAAGAGCAGACGCGGCCGAGCGAGCCCGGAAGAATACCAGCAGATCAACGCCTGGGGCCGCATCAATCCCAGGAACAAACCTGACGTCTCGAGAATGAAGGGGGCCAAAGCAACGAAGGGAAGCGGGGCCAGTCGTGATGTGGATTAGTCTCAGCGTCGAGTTACATGTCTTTAAAAAGGACCTCACCTGGTCTACTGTAGTCGACGTAGCTCATACAAGCTCCCGATCAGCAGTCTAGCACTACATCTCTCTATCTCACAACACCGCCATGTCGTCACATACCACTAGTAAGATTTGCTAGTAGATGCGTGTTCGTCATCAACTGAGATCATCACAGAGAGCAATGCCAGTGCATCTGGAGAGGAGCTGTGGAGCGTAGCATTCTCGAATGTTGGACGTGCCCACGGCAAGCCTCTGACAGAGGATGAAGTAGTCAACGCGATACAAGCCATCAGCGGTCCAAGTACGTAGGCAATTTTCCAGTGACCTCCTAGTAGTACTCACAAAGCATCACCCATGCAGCAGTTGGAAACGGTGCGGCAGATACCAGCCATGCAACCCAATCCCAACTGTATATGAATCAACCTTCGACGCAACAACAAGAGGGCACTGGGCAACAACAGTACGATTTCGTAATCTGCGATCCTCAGAGCACCGATTATCATGCTGGCGAGAAGGATGTCATAACCAGTGGGACGGATGGCATGGAGGCGGATCCGCAGCCGTATCCAAACAAGGCCTGTGGGATACCTGGGAGGCGCGGGCACCTTTTTCCTGGATCAAGCCGACCCTGGAGAGTGAACGAGCAGTCTTAGGTGGCCCAGGTTCCGAGAATCAGCTAGCCCTCATGGGCTTCCTGAATCAGGGAAGTAGATGACGGAATAAGTAACTAAAATCTCAGTTCGCAAAGACACTTATCTTTTCTTTTCATTTGTATTCTTATTCTCATCTACCTGGGACGGCTCAATCGTTCCAATGGACAGCATACACCGTACCTACCTTGTTCATCCAGACGTCCGACGTAGTCACCGTAGAATGTCAAACTGTCGTTGATTCGTCCGATTGAAGTGTACGTGTGTGAATCCAAGAGAGTGAAAGGAACAATTAGATGTGGTGGAGGAGTGGGGCCGATCAAAACAGGGCCTTTGCAGGTGCTGTATCATGACCCAACTTGGGTGGGAAAAGAATGCCTAGGGCCAGGGGGACCGGCGCCGGGCCTAAACCGTCGAAAATGAAAAAAAGGGGAGCAGGGATTAACGATAAGCGAAAAACAGGTGGCGGGCCCTGTGTCATCCGAGCTCGAGTGATCGGGAATCCCAGCGGTCGGTAATACTGTACTAGGAGTTTTCGCACAGCACACTGGCAGAGAACTGTGAGCCGTGCGGTAGTGAGGAACACTCGAAGTCCCCGTCTTCAGCCAGTCATATATATGCTATTATCAGCGCCGGTGGATAAAAGAGGTGTTATCCTTAATGGTCTAAAGGAGCGATTGAAGTCCATTTCCCCGTTCGCTGGCCAAGTAGGACGGTTGCTGAAATGGTCCCGAGTATGGCTAGGAGCCAGCAACGGACGCAGATGAGACAATAGAATGCGCGGTGTGGATGCAAGGTGTTGTACGGATACGTTTGGTTCGCTACAATCGTAGGCGTGATGACCGGTGGACCTGAAACTCCTCGGGGCCCGCTTTGAATCCGAGTCTGTACCAGCGCCAGAGAAGTTGGACCACAACGCGACCTGAGGGGGACATGTAAAAGTGCATAGCTCTTAGAATATCCAGCGACGTTCTCTCTCTCTTGCGTCCCCCAAACATCAGGAAAGCCCTTCTGTGCTAATGAGAGGTAGCAAGAGATGGCATCGGGATAATAAAAATAAAACAACAGTAAGCTTCCCATAAATGTCACAAAATTATAACGGTTTAATAAAATCGGATGTAGGATAGGCTGCGGAAAAAGTGTGATTTATAATCTATAAGTGTATGCTGGTGCGTTGGTGCATTTTCAGAAAGAGTATCCAATGGATTCAGGGACTTCATATATGTTTGCCCCATCTCAGAAATTATATCGCAAATACTTCCAACAGCTGCATGCTCAAATACCACTTTTCTGGGGCAGAGTCGAAGAGCAGTGCAATGCCATTATCATAGCAGAACATCTCACCACTGGCCCACCAGCCCAGTCCTTGATTTCAATGTCCCAATGCATGAAACCTGTGCACAATGTTTCTCAAGTTGTGTTAACACCCAAGCTAATAATTAAGCTCTCATGTCGTTTTGGTTGATTTTTTATTGCTCTATGCACCTGATTGGTCAGACCCATTTGCACTTATTGACGTAAAATAGTATTGTCGAAAATTTGCATTGCACACTATGGCCAATTACAGAAAATAATGGCTTGGAAAGTTACGGTGGGGAACTAAGCAACAATAATCTAAATTATCAATAATTCTTGCTAGCAGGTGTAAATCATTGCTAGCTTATTCAAATTTGCAAAGGAGGTTTTTCCGGATGACTGCCGAGTCTCGGATTTTTTAACCAATGGTTATTATAACAGCAGGCTCTTCTCTGAAACGGACGGTCATGCGTGTGGTGTGGTTTCCATCGATCGACAGTCCCCACCGCTCGCATTGCGCCTGCGATCGGAGGGAGTCCTGCACAAAAGAAAAGGAACTGAAAACAAAAACAAAAGAAACGGGGATAGCAGCACAATAGCACAAGCGCGCGAAGTTGTCACGACTCGCGACGTCGAGCGGTACCGTTCCAAGTCCGTCGTCAACGCATCATCATGCATCACGCAACCATATCATGATCTCCGAGCGCTCTCACTCACACTCTCTAGCGAGGGTCAATGCACGTCTGAACGTTCCCGGACGCGAGCCCGGGCCCGGAAAGACAAAAAGAAGTCTTGTAGAAAGGCCAATGCTACCGTCTTTTCGCGTTTCGAGTGTTGTTGTCACTTTTGAATAGTTTCGAATAATCGAAACCGTAGATCCGTTGATCGTGATCAAAATTAAGTACTAAGTGCTTGGACCACTGGAGGTGACCGTGAGCCCCGAGCGACTCGTGTTGGCAACGCCAACTCCAAAAGGCAACGGTGCTCGACGCGGGACGAACAAATAAACAAACAAAAACAAAAACACGCAGGTCTCTTGTTCTTGTTCATTACAAAACACCACAAAAGAAGAAAAAAAAAAGGTCAAAATCGAAGAACAAAATCTAGTCGCGCGCAACGCGCTCAGAGGACGACGGAATAGGAGAAAAAAACTCACTTTGTAGCTAGCATAATGTATATATGTGTCTGTACCAGCGGTTACCCCGGGCCGTGCTCCGATGTGGGGTTTACCGCCCACTGGAAGCAGCAGCAATATTAATTTCGGCATAGTTTCCCTCCTACTTCCATTAAAACGCCCGAGGGCTGTACCACCAGTATACGTTCTGTCTTGTCAGGCCATCTCGTAACCCCGCTTCTCTTGACGACAATCTTATGACGTTCCGTAAAGATGTCCAGTGGCGTGTAAATGCCGTCCGGGATACATCGACAGGAAGTGCTGAAACTGAATAATTTCATTGATCCAATAATTGATACGATTGTGACATATATGTCAGTTCAGTTGAAAAAAGGACGATGTGCGGGGCTGTCTCAACTATGTCTGATACGGGACTTGGGCGTGAATGATGAATGAGAAGAACCAGAGAAGACGTACGTACGTACCAGACGATGGGATGAGCCGTGCGGTGTTGCGGACGACGTTGTCCGATTTGCCGGTTTGAAAGAGCAGGAACTTGGAGAGACAATCATCTGAACGGTGGCAATAATAATGCATGTGTGAGCAGGGAAGAAAGACGAACGAAGGAATCATGGTACCGAGAGATCATGAACACTCCATCATGATGCATGCGGAACATCATTTGTGTGTTTGCTGGCGGCCGACGCCGTCCGTGGATTGGGGCCGCTTCCTCGGCGAAGTTCACGTTCGCTCTGTTGGCGAGCTCGTCTGTCTGTGAGAAAGTGCAGGAGAAGTCGTGATGGCAGCAGGGGGGGAGAGAAACGAAGTCGGAAAGGGATGAAAACGTGTTGAGCGCAAGAGCCCACATTGTTGGAGACAGAAAACCGGGATCAGATTTACTGCTCACATTGCGGGACCGCCGCACGAGGACGCCAAGATGTAGAGCAACTCGCACTTACATTCAAAATTATAGTAGCTGTATCCTCGATCAGCGAGCAGACAATCAGCAGAGCAGTCACCAGAAAGGGAAAAAGGAAGAACCATTGCCACCGTTTTCCGACCTTATACAGAACCCAAACCAACAAACGATCGAGGGCGATGTATAGGCAATATATATCTTTACGCCTTTCTCCAACCAAAAAGACAAACAAAAAAAAGGCGCAAAAAAAACACGGGGACAACCGAGATTTGTAGTGTAAAAGGGGTTTTCTTTTTAATTCATACACGAAAAGAAACGGAAAGACGTAGGTAAGAAACTTTTTAGAACGGGATGGGGGGCAGGGAGTGGTGTCGATTACAGAGCATGTGGGAAGCGAATGGAGGGAGCGGATGCGTGGTGCGATTGGAATCATGAGAAGAGTAGCAGAGGTCAGAAATCAGGGGCGTCATCATCGCGTGAAAAATACCGGTGAAAAAGGAACGAGGGGAAACAACGAACGAGTGCGAGTCGATGATGACGAGCAGTATGGACTTATCGAAAAGGACGAGTCAAGGCACCTGAAGTTTTTTTCCGAGGCAAAGGAGCACACTGTAGAAGAGGTCAAGAGAGAGAATGGCGCAAAGACAACCGAACAACCGAGACCGAGTCCGCTTCGCTCTGAAAAAAAAAACAAGAGGCCCGAAAATACGTTCATGTGGATGTCCCGTTCCCTGGGATGGTCGGGGAGTGAGAATTCGAGTGCTCGTCAGCTGTCTACGCAGAGGATGGAATTGGGATCGGCCCCGGGGTAGATACGCCCTGATAACGAATACGTGGGTGAAAGCTCGGACTGCAGTAAAGAAAAAACTCACCTGAGTGCGACACGCAGGGCAATTATTGCGGCCCGTCTCGAGCCACCGGTCCACGCAATCTTTGTGGAACACATGTCTACAAGACAGCAGCCTCAAATCCTCCTCCGGGTTATAATCCTCCAGACAAATGAGACACTAAGAAAACAACCAACCCGTTCAGAGATCTCGTCACATCACCGAGACAAAACGGGGAGACATACCCTGTCCACGCACATGGGCGCGACCCGTCCAGCCTTCTCGTACTCGGCAAGCGAGCTCATACGTATCACCTCGAGTCCAGAATTGTCAATTTCCTCCTTGGACGCCGTCTGCGGCTTCGCCTGCCCAAGCAGCTCCGCGAGCTCCTCGAACGAGTCGAGAGGGTCCGTGCCGATCACGAGCTGGTGATTTGGCGGGTAATATCCTGGCACAAATAGTCAACGTCAACCAAGCAACGGGGGAATAAATCGATCGGACGCTTACCGCCAATAACGTAAATGAAGAAGGTGGTAGAGCCGTGCCCATCATCGCTCCCGCGTGTAGTCCCCTCAGTGCTGCTCGAACCAGAGCCCTCGCGCTGTGTCGGACCTGCTCCATGTACTGGTCGTAATCCGCGAAGTGCGTCAGCTGCACGTGACGACCACCGGCGCTCACGATTACGGGGTGGGTCCGTCGTCTCTCCAGGAACATCGTCTTGTTGGGGAAGATCGTTGTCCTGCGCCGCTTCCTGCTGCCATTGCTGCGACTGTTGCTGCGACTGTTGTTGTTGTTGTGGCAGTGGCGGTGGTTGTGGCCCATGCTCTTCGCGCCCGTCCGTATGTCTATGCCCATGATTATGCCCATAACCATGTACAGACTGAAGTCCCACAACGATGACGGGCACCACCGTGTTCCCATCTTGTGCATTCGCTTGTGCATCCGTAGAGGGAGGTGGTGCCGACTCAGGCTCGCCCGATGGTGCGTCCGACTCAGCGGTGGCTGGTGGCGCTGTCGCCAGTGGGGGCAAGGGCAGTGCTGGTGACAATCCCGGGCTCGGAGTTCCTTGGGGTACTATCATCGGTGGGAAGCGGTACATACGCCACCAATTGATGCCGCCGCCTGGTCTGCGCTCGGAGCCCGCAATGGTGTGCCGCGTTGGGGTTTGTAGCTCGGAGGGTGGCTGGGATGTCGGTTGTTGAGAAGGGACAGGTGGTGGATCCGACACGATGTCCTCATCAAGTGGGCGATCGTCTCCGATGTCGGGCACGTTGTCGTCAGGTTGGTGATAGTAAGAAAGAAGATCGTCGTCATCGGGTGGAAGCGCCGGAAGACTCTCAATAAAGTCAAAGTCGTCATCTGTAGACTGGCTATCGTATGTTGATAAAGGTGCCTCCTGAGGGTATATTAGAGGTGGCGAGTCCACACCAACGGGCTCGACTTCCTGCTCCTGTTCTGGCTCCGACTCAACTTCAGGCTGCCCATCTTCCAATGTCCGTCTTAGGTCAACCTGTAGATCCATCAAGAATCGCTCAAAGCTGTCTTCGGGTGGTGGGATTCGCTCTTGCGGTTGGGCCTCTTGCTGTCGCTGCTGTCCATCACCTAGATTCACTTCTATCGCGGGAGACGATGGTGCGCTAGATCTAGATCCAGATCCGGAACCATCTTCAAGCCCCATGCCCATCTGGAACGCCCGCGCCATATCCGCAAGGAGCTGCGTACGCGGGTCAACAGGGTTCATTGGACTGGCACTGGGAGCAGGCTCAGGCTCGAGAGGTGGAGATGTGGTGGATGGGGACACATGAGAGGGCGTAGGAGAGGAGGGACGAAGGCCGAGGCGATCACGGAGGCCGGCCCACGCGTTACGCATGCGATCGCGCGAAGCGAGGCCTGCAGTGGGTGTGGGGGAGAGTGGGCGTGTTTGACCCTGACTTTGGGTTTGGCCCTGAGGTGGATTCTGGCTCGGTGTCTGAGTCTGAACCTGGTCAGATACGGATGGAGGGGGGTCCTGTTGGGATCCTGGAGCACTTGGAGGGCTTGGTAGGCCAAGTCCGGAATTCAAGAGCGGTTCTGAGGAACCGGAAACAAGCGAGGCAGCGGTGGCGGCCGTGGCGACGCTTAACAAAAATTACATATTTCTCGTTAGCTAAAATACCAATAAAAAGATATGAAATTGCATACCTGAGAAGGGTGCCCAGCACATCGATGCTCGTAGGGGAGAGTGATAACGGACGAGAGGCAGGGATAGGCGGATCTTCTTGGGTAGACGACTCCTGTGAGGATTCGCTTGTGGGGCTCGACTCGTCTTGACTGTCGTTCTCCAACGTTGCACCGATTTCTGATAGTTGGGACTCGGGGGCAGCATAAGAGGAGCGACGCGAGCGCATGGGCCGAGCTAGGAGATCAGAGAATCTCCGCCGTGAAGACCGCTCTCCTGGTGGTGGGACCGAGGAAGCACGGCGCGACGTAGCATCGCTAGGCTCTGACATACCTGGCTGGGAAACATCCGAGGTATGTACGACACCCTGCACGACAACGAGTGTGCCAGCAGCAGGGAAGTTGCGCCTCGCTTCAGGGAGCGGTGGCGGTTGGGTTGGGTCTGGTGGGGTAGCTGGCCTTTCCATGACGTTGAATGCTTCTGAGCTGTCGCTAGTGCTGCCTGGTGTATCGTCTGGTTCAAAGGAGACAGTTGGTAGGGGAGTAGGGTCGTGGTTGAGGGCAGGGGGATCACGTGGGGGTGAAGATGAGGTGGATGGGGATGCAGAAGAGGAAGGAGAAGAGATGTCTGTGGCGGTGCTCTGGAGGGGTACAGAGCTGGATGGAGAGATATTTAGTGTCGAAGAGCCGGAGGAGGAGGAGGGTCCGACGAGAGCGGTACTTGGGAGGTCGGTCACACTCGTCGCAGGGGTGTCCTCTTTTACCATGCCCATTTCGTCGGCCGCTGTTATGTCTGATGAAGAAGCTGAGGGACCCGATGTGATGCGTGGGCGTGATGGTCCACCGAGCTGGAATTCGTCCTGGTCAGGATGGTCGAGGGGTGTCCTCGGTGGCTCGGTCGTCCTTCGGCGTCGGCGGTCAAATGTCCAGCGGTTGTGTGTATTAGAAGCACGTTCGGAGTTTGGTTCATCGGAGGGAATGCGTTGAGTATTCAAGCACTTGCGGAGGGGTGAACGCAGGGTGCCGAGGAAGGACCTGCGCTGACTGCGCTTTGGTGGGAGAGTCGTTTGATGGGGGAGATCGGAGTTGTGATTGGATGGATGAGGGAGAGGGTCGGGGAGTGGTTGGGTGTGAGAGAGAGATGAATCGTCGGGAATACGGGTTGTAGAGGACTGGGTTGAGGTAAGGGTCGAGTGTGGTGAGAGAGGATCGTCGGGACGATGACGGGAGACGATTTGACCCATGGTGGTTGATGTAAAAGGAAGGGCGCACTGCGCTTGGTTGAAAAGGATAGGGTGAGAAGAGAAAAAAAGGGAATATTTGAGGAAGTGATGTGTTGTTGGTAGAAGAAGGGAGAGAGAGATCACTTAATTCGTGCCAGGGCGAAGAAAGGACAAGGTAAAGCGACTCTATTGCGGCTTATGCGATCCCCCACTCACACTACAGTTGACTAATCAACCCATCACACCGCCCCAATCCCTGCCTCCTTCAACTTCCCTACCAACTCTTCCACGCTCGACACCTAGACGTAGACGTAAAACGTTCAGTCCCCACCATAGGAGCTCCATAAATAAATACAAGTCCCCCACCTTACCGCCCCCTACACGTTTCGGAGGCTCGGTCACCTTGATCGTCTCGAGCACAGGGGTCAGATCAACCCCGAGATCGGCCGGCGTCAGCTTCTCAATCGGTTTCTTCTTCGCCTTCATGATGTTAGGCAACGACGCATAACGTGGCTCTTTTTCACAAAATAAAAAATTAAAGAACGTTGTAAAAACATTCAGAGTGCACACACCGTTGAGCCTTTATAGTAGAATAAATTTGAGAAAAGCCGAACAAGAAAAGAACACACGCACCGAAGATCCGTCGTCACAACAGCCGGCAGCGTACAAAGCAGCTCCTGCTCGCCCCCATCCACCTCCGTCCGCACGCGCGCAACACGCCTCTCAACATCAACCTCGAGCTCGCTCGCGCACGTCGCCTGCGCAGCGCCCCACAGCGCCGCGAGCATCTGACCCGTCTGCCCCAAATCGTCATCGATCGCCTGCTTGCCCATAATCACCAAATCCGTCCCCTGCTGCTGTTGCTGCCGCCGCCGCTCGATGACGGCTCGCAGCGCCCGCGCGACGCCCAGCGGCTCCGGCGCAGGCGCAGACTCGGGAACCTCGATGTGCACGCCCGCGTCGGCGCCCATCGCCAGCGCCGTGCGGAGCGTCTCCCCGGCTTTGGCCGGTCCTAGCGTGACGACCGTGATCGATTTCACTTTGTCCTTCAGTCGCTCGCGTAGCCGTACGGCCTCTTCTACCGCTAAACAACACAGCACGAAAAAAAAAAGATGTTGTAGAGAACGATCCGGGGTCGGTCGGTGATGCGGGGTGACGCACCAATTTCGTCAAAGGGGTTCTTTGATGGGCGTGGTCGTCTCAGCAAAAGAAGAAAAAGGAAGGACAGGACGCGGGACGTAGTGGCGTACCATCGAGTGCTTCACGTTGGTGTCTATGCCCGTCTGTTGGGGGTTGACACGGATCTTCACCGCATAGTCGACACACCTGCGAAACATCCATCAGCCAACTGCATTCGAAACCAACCACTCAGTTGTGTATGGGCATCGCACCTCTTGACCGGAACAAGAATATGCAAACGCCTCACAGCTGTGGGTCGCATAGGTCGCGCTGCTTTTTCCTTTTTTGAGAAAAAAAAACCTCAGATCAAAGAGGGTGCTATATGTTGATTGATGGGCAGACTACAAAAATATAACGTTAGAAACTCCTCGGAACTGGAGGTGCCAAGCACAAGCACAAGTTCACGAGTGCCAGCGGGTTAACGAGCAAAGTCCGGCCACTCGGGTATTTCGGGCCGACCAGGTAAATTCGCCTCGATTCTTAAACGAGGCCTGTACAGTACGTACGGTATACAGCTGGATACACGCTTACACACGCAAAATAGAGACATCCACCTCCCTCATGACCTCGGCAACCACTCCGGCCTGTGCGCATCCAACCGCATAGGCGCCTTTCCCTCCCGGATCCCAAGTCCTGTCAACGTAGCCGCGTGTCGTATAACCGACATCATCGTCTGACCTTCCCCTGCCTCACGACCAAAGTCCCCCGGGTCCCGCTCGATCGTCATAGACACGGCCGCGACCTCCGGGTCGAGCGGCATCGTGCGTGGGGGGAGGGGTGGGCCCTCGCCGAATGCGGTGAGCGGGTGCACGAATCCGAATCGTCGGATCCAGAGGAGCGTCGCGCTCAACGAGACGCGTACTCGCCACGATCCGCCCTCCTACTCTCCTCCCCCAATACGTGCATGCAGTCAGTCAGGGAGGGTGATGGTGAACGTTGGGGTCGCCATGAGAGTGTGAGAGGGGGAGAGATGAGATACGCACAGTCACGGTCTTGCAGAGTGCGGCGGCGATGCCGAACGCGAGGAGGTACCCCGCGGCGTGGTCCAGCGCTTGCATCGGCATCGCGCGGTACGGAGGCAACTTGGCCGCCGCTTCCTCACCTTCCGTCTCGCGGATATACTCCGCGTACGCCTCGGCCTCTTGCACGTTGAACCCGCCAAGAGTCTGCACGAGCGAATCAAACTAATCCTCCAATCCGCCACCACCCACCACCAACGAAAAGAAATCTCCGTTCATTCTTATCCTCTCTATCAAATGGGCTGCCGAGACTCACGCTCTTGACGTCCTGCCACGGTCCGCCAGGTGAAAACCCGGCGAGGGACGCGTGGACGATACCCGGGCGCATCGCCGCGCAGTCTTCGGGGCCGAACCCTCGCTCTGCGAGGCCGCCCGGACGATACGACTGGACGAATACGTCGGCGTCGCGGACGAGCGTTCGCAGGGTCTCCGCGTCTGCGGGAGCGTTGAGGTCGAGCTGGGTCGTGCGCTTTCCGCGCGAGGTCTCGACGTCGAGGATGGGGAGGGAAGGCAGGTGCGGCGACGTCACGAGGAGGACGTCTGCGCCGTGCGCTGGGGGAAAGTGCAGTGCAGCGCATGTTAGCGTTAGCGTGGTGGAGCTTATATCCGGGGGCAGGGCGCCGTATCGTACCTGCGAGCGTGCGACCGCAGACCGGCCCCGCGAGCACGCGCGTCAGATCGAGCACGCGGATTCCCTCGAGGGCGTAGCGGATGTCCCCAGGATCCCTCAGCACGCGCTTGGGCGCGTCGCCGATCTTGGTTATGAATACCGGGTTGATGTTCGTTTGGTAGATCCCGTGCGGCGTCATGTCCATCGTTTCGAACGAGCGTAGCGCGGCGGCGCAGAGGTGCCGCTGGAACACGACCGTCTCGAACTCCTCTGCGGACCACTCGGCGAGCGCGGCTGCGACGGCCTCCTTAGTGGGCTCGCACTGCAGAATGTCGAGCAGACCTTGTTTATGGCTGGCGAGGGACGGATATATGAGCCAGTCTTTCGGCGATGCCGGAAAGGAGGAACGAACTGGGGAAAGTTGGTGTGCAACCTCACATAGCCGTCTTTGGTCTTGAAAATATCCGAGAGCTCGTCGAAAGCCTTGCCCTCCGGGAGCTTGCCATTGATCGTGTAGTACTTTTCACTGTCTGGAAAACAAAAGAAAAAAGAAAAGGAAAAAGTTCCGGCGAACGTGTTGGCGCGTGTGCTGCGTCCTTCTGCCAGTGTGCGGGCTTACTGAACTCCAATATGGCATGCCGGGCATCGACGTGCACCTCTACTTCCTGACCGGTGCGGAGAAAGTGAAAGTGCGCAGCCGCCAGCGCAGAGAGTCCGATCGAAGTCTGTCGTCACATCCATTACAAATCAATACGTCGTAACCAACTTATGACGTTGAGTGTGAGGCAACTGGGGAGGGGTGAAAGAGGGCGTGGTGCCTAGCTTGTTCGAAACACCCCAGAAAAACGTAGATCCTAATCCTAATCCGCGAAAACGTGTGTGTACGTACCTGCGCAGCTGTTCCAAGCTTGAAGTTGGAATTTACCGACGGATCTGGTGCCTCTGTGAGCCACAAATTCTCGATATCGTCGGGGGGGAGGCCCTGTCGGACCCAGACGTTCTTGGCGGGTCCATCGACGAGGTCTCTCAGCATAGACTGGAACATAGTGCACAGTAGATAGAAGTAGGGAATCAAGACGACGAGGGTGATGTGGTGCCAGTGGGGAAACCTTACCGACCTAACTGGTAACACACCTAAGCGCTTCCAGAGACAGAGTACCAAGGTAGGCAACTTCCTGAGGTCCTACTGCAATTGGATATAGCCGATCCTATCAGTCACAGCAACGTGTCAAAACAGTGCACAAGTCATGTTGTAGTGTTCGATCAAAAAAAAAGTCGGCAAAATTCACGAAAAAATGTAGATGATCGGATGGAGGAGATAGTGTGGCCACACACCGCCCACGCATCTAATCTCAGAGAGGCACCTTTTCGGGATGCGGGATGTGTTGCGTTGCGGGAGTGTACGTATTCGAGCGGCGCCTTAACGCATTCGGCATGAACCGGGAGCAAGCCGGACTTACTTGCGCGGTCACACTCACTTCGGATTTTCTTCTCAATTGCTTGCTGAATGGTTTCAAGAGCACTCTCTACGACACTCGCTCGCTCGCTGCGTGGCGCAGTGCGGAGTCCCGTGAGTCGAGTTTGCTCCCTTTCTTCCATTTTTCTCCCCATAACGAACAAATTCTCTCGCGTGCGTTGGCAGGTACATCGGCGGTCGCTGGCGACAGTAGTCTCGCAGGGCCCGTTCACGGAAACCACTACCCTCTCGAACGGACTTACTGTCGCGACAGAGGCTCATCCCCATGCTCAGACTGCGACCGTGGGTGTGTGGATAGACGCTGGTTCGCGCGCCGAGACGGACGCGACCAACGGCACCGCCCACTTCCTTGAACATATGGCTTTCAAGGGCACCGGTCGTCGCTCCCAGCACGCCCTCGAGCTCGAGGTGGAGAATCTCGGCGCCCACCTCAATGCGTACACTTCGCGCGAGCAGACGGTCTACTATGCGAAGAGCTTCCGCAAGGACGTCCCGCAAGCCGTCGACATCATCTCCGACATCCTCCAGAACTCCAAGCTCGAAGGCGGCGCCATTGAGCGCGAACGCGATGTCATCTTACGCGAGCAGCAGGAGGTTGACAAGCAGTACGAGGAGGTCGTGTTTGACCATCTCCACGCTGTCGCTTACCAAGGTACGCAAACCCCGCGTCTAAAGGAATCTCCGTTTTCGTTTATAACACCCATTGGTCAGGTCAACCACTTGGCCGCACAATTCTTGGTCCTAAGAAGAATATTCTTTCGATCAAGCGTGAGGAACTGGCGTCGTATATCAAAACCAACTATACCGCCGATCGCATGGTCCTCGTCGGTGCCGGTGGTGTCGACCACGGTGAGCTCGTCAAGGCCGCGGAGAAGGCGTTCGGGACGCTTCCTGTCTCACCAAACCCTATCCCTCTCGGCCGCAAAGCCCACCACAAGCCGGACTTTGTTGGCTCGGAGGTCCGCATTCGGGACGATGATATTCCGACCGCACACATCGCCGTAGCTGTCGAGGGCGTCAGCTGGTCTTCACCCGACTATTACCCCATGCTTGTCATGCAGTCCATCTTTGGCAACTGGGATCGCGCACTCGGCTCTGCGTCACTCCTCTCCTCTCGTCTCTCGGATATCATCGCAAAGAACAACCTCGCCAACTCGTACATGTCCTTCTCAACCTCTTACTCTGATACAGGTCTTTGGGGAATCTACCTTGTCACAGAAAACCTCAATAACCTTGACGACGTGATGCACTTTACGCTTCGCGAGTGGACCCGGATGAGCATCGCGCCGACTGTGGGTGAGGTTGAGCGTGCGAAGAGTCAGCTCAAGGCGAGCTTGTTACTTGGCCTTGATGGTACCACAGCCATTGCAGAAGACATCGGTCGGCAGCTCGTGACCAGCGGTCAGCGAATGACGCCCAGGCAAATTGAGAATGCTATTGATGCCGTGACCCCTGAGGAGATCAAGCGTGTGACGCAAAAGTACCTTTGGGACAAGGATGTGCGTCACCTGCTTGGACCTTTCCCCCTGTGTACATGTTTACTGACTTGAGTTGGATTGTTAGATTGCCCTCGCTGCACTTGGCCCGATAGAGGGTCTACTCGACTACAATCGTATTCGTGCTGATACGTCGTCCTTACTCTTTTAAGCCTATCATCGCCCCATCTCCCCATACCGTTCCCGCTCCCCTCATAACCACAACCTTCCTTTTTCTCATAGAGATCGACAGGGATCGACGGAGAAGCGCTTGGTCATTTCCGCTGTTGTTCCATAGAGAATACAAAATTGAATTCACCGTCCCCTGCGATTGCGAGTGCCCGCGCGTACCTTTCATTTTGCTTGTTTTATTGGTAATGGTAATGGCGATTGGAGGACGTTACAGCGTGTAGGTACTGTCATTAAGGTTTGGCATGGTTGGCCTTTTGTCAGCTTCTGCCCCGCCACCCCGACCTGAGCGCTTCGTTGGCACACCTACGCCCAAAGGTCCTGATGACTAGATGACTCCATGGTGGCCATCTAAATCGAGGATTTCCCTACCAGGCGTAGTGGGTGCCCTAAAAGGTGTGCTCCGCCTCCGCACAACGTGTGATGCGAAAGAAGAAACAATTTCACACACTCATGCCCGGATCGAGATCGAGACGTCGTTGGACGTCCAAAGCTCTTATCAGCACCGGTCACACGCGCGCCCGACGGACGCCCCTGACATTGCACACGTGTGCTACAGTTATCACACAGCGGTGGTATACCGTACCGAAAACCGAAATGGTCGGCGTTTGACACCACGACTACAGCGCGCTGTGCCATCAAGGTTCAATGTGGTGGATTTGGTGCACGGTGGACGATTCGATCATTAACGATCATCGCAGCCCGACCCGTTCTGTTCATGTGCCCATGGTCCATGCCCAAGACTGGAATGTGCTGCGCGTTCCGTCCCTAGATGCTGGATGACCATGGTAGGGCTTGGCTGCGCCTGCGATGGGGTCGCAGTACTAGTACGTCGATCTATCTGACAGGTGGGTCAGAGGGCCCGAAAGGGCCAGTCTGTCGATCGTGTGTATGTACAAGTTAGTTAATGTAGGGCTCGCCGTTGTACTGGGACAGTAGACGTCGCTTGTGCGATCGCCCTCTGTCCGGTGAATTTCTAACGCATTCTGTTATACACAGCTTCGATAACATGAATCTGAGGCCGGAGCTCCTCCGTGGGGTCTCAAATGGGGGGAGGGGCCCCGGCTGGAAAATGAGGACTCATCCGAACTGCGGCTGAACCGAATAGGAGCGTATAACTTCCATCGGTGGCTCTACGTATCCCACTTCGGGAATAAGGGCCAAACGAGGGTGCGGGGTGCCCTGTGAGATTGTAGTAACTACAGAATCGTGACTTCGCGAACTTTAATTATACAGACCACATACACATGCGTACATATGCAAAAACCTTCAAGTATTTCACCACAGGTACACTAGTAGTACCCTGATCGACGGATCATTGCTGCTAATCGCAGTAAGTAAAACTTCCTTATCTGCCGTGTGTGTGTGCGGTACAGGGTTGTGGAGTGGAGTGTGTCATACTTTACTGCGACCAATCACGCAACGCAACGGGTATGGCCCGGGGTCGCCCGCCACCCGCAGCCGTGCATCCTGAGAGTACAAATATGACTATGTGACGGCCTCGTGGCATCGGCACCGCCCCCCGAATACCCAAAAAAGTAAGAAACTTGTGTCCGGGGTCCTTCACAGAAGTTCCGCTCACCCTGACCCGCCACTCCGACAGCGCTGAGCGATTGTCAGCTAACCAAAAATTTCAGGTCCAGGCAAGGCGATGATGGTCAGCAGGCAGCCAGTCGATAATGCAGATCATGCCCTAGT
>Ga0307510_10004125_pt1 | contig 17053 bp, 13 predicted proteins | sample 12_EM_MG_FD_207224 | JGI IMG/M metagenome (GOLD analysis project Ga0307510, IMG submission 207224) | Populus trichocarpa ectomycorrhiza microbial communities from riparian zone in the Pacific Northwest, United States - 12_EM | ecosystem: Host-associated > Plants > Roots > Unclassified | place...
AGGCAGCCATTCCTTGTTTTTTCTTTTTCTTTTTCTTTTTCGGGTTTAGTTTAGTGGTAAACGCCGCCTTATTAGATTTTTTAGCGGCGACGAGAGAGAGAGAGAGAGAGGTTTGGGGTTGTAAGCTGTTGTTATGTTTGAGGAGAGGTAGAGAGAATGAGGAGGCTGATGTCCTAAAAACTTTTTAATTAAATTATTTTTTTAAGTATTTTTTATTTTAAAATATATTAAAATAATAATTTTTTTATTTTTAATACATAAAAACAAATAAATTTTTAATTGCTTGTCAATACAGCGTTGCTGTAAAATTCGGAACATCCAGGGGATTAAGAAATCAACAAATCCAAGATTTAAATTAGTTTAAGTTTGAATTGATCAAAATCCAATGAGGTATTAACTCATATTTTAATTATTTGTTTTTTAAAAGTGTACTACTCCAATCGATTCTCTCAATATTTAATTTTAGATTTTATTTATTTTTATGTTTCAAAAGTATTTTAAAAAAAATTTAAAATTTTTTTATATTTTTCTTTACTTCAAATTAATATATTTTTTGTGTTTTTAAATTATTTTAATATGTTGATATCAAAAATAATTTTTAAAAAATAAAAAAATATTATTTTAATATATTTCTATATAAAAAATATTTTATAAACAACATAAATATACCAAACCAAACAGGCAATAACCTTGCCTAAATTTGTCTAGCAATGCCATTAATTATTTTAAAATCTTCAAGATACTCAGGTACGGCTAAATGAATGCATTTTGGTTTATTTTACGAAACTTCGTGAGAAAACTGTTTGTTACGAGTTCGTATAATATCATCGGAAGATACTGATTTCGTGAATACATTAAGCTATGTAATAGAACATATTTTTATTTTTAGAATTATTCAAAGAAAAAAATTAAAGCTTATCAGAAGAGCATTGAACAAAGGAAAAAGTAATTTTGAGAAAAATATTTGGATTGGATGCTTACATATTTCAATTGCTAATTTCCTTGAAATAAAAATCAATTCCATAATTATGTTTATTATTCTAAATGTCTTGTATATTAATAAATTCTAATAATTTACAAATACATGATTGTCTTTGTATATTGTAATGATTGAAAAGGAAAATTAAAAAAAAAAAAAACCCTCCCTCATTTTAGCTCTTTCATCCTCTTTATTTGTATTTTTTCCTTTTTTCACTATTTTGAGAATTCATTCAATTTAAAAAAATTAGATGCATGGACTTATTGTGTTAAATATATGAGAGCACCCATGTTTCAAAAAACAATTAATTTTTTTTTGTATGTTTTGGATCCATACATTAATTTGAAAAATAATTTGAAAAAAAAGTCAAAAAAATCTAATAATACGTGTTCTTATAAGGAATTTATGGCAACATACATATAGAGAATCAATTAACTGTCGGTAGCTTTGCTCCACAAGAAAGGTGGACTAGTCCAGCCTTAGACTTTGGGAGGGGGTTTTTTTCACAAGACCACACCCATTTGTCTTTCCCAAGGGTCATTTTATATAATTTGTAGTTTTTTTCTCTCTTTTTTTAAATTTTAAAAATTTTCAAAACAAAAACATAAATATTTTAAGTTCTTATTTTAAAATAAATTAATAAATAAAAACAACAATCATTATAACTAGTAATATTATTAAACTCGGCTTAACCCAATAATTCAGCCTAGTAATTCATAGAACTAGGACCTGACTTGGGTCGAGTTTCATGTCGAACGAGGTAAAAGTTGACCCAATCAAATCTTTATGTGAACCTCGTGACCACGCGACCCCCAAGCAAGATTGATATAATCTCGGAAAGTAAAAATTCAAGTTTGATAAAAAAATATGATACGGAGATGATCTGAACCAAACCACCAATACTATTACGCTCGATAGTGTAAAATTATACAGTAGATACAATGACGCTAAAATCTAAATTTTTTTATTCAACATTTTCTTAGATCGTATCAAATTCGATCAACCCGATAAATTAATGTGCAACCTGATTGACCAGGTCCAAACCCAAATAATTTTCTGTAAAAGTTTGATTATAGTTTTAATTTTGCCTCTTCATTCATTTTCGTCCATTCTATCATCGTGATATAGTCTAACAAAATATATAAAAGCAATCTATTTATCAAATCAAATTAAAAAAAAAAAAAAAAGAGAGTGTATAGCGTCCGTTATATTGCATTGATAGATGTTGATATCACATGAATTGATTAGATTATCGAATGCCTGAATTAAAGTATTCCTCAGATTGGATGTCCTTTCCATTCATCGAATGCATATGGGAAAATATTTTGAGAAGACCGACAGTACCTTCTTCTTCTCTTGTCTTTTCATCTATCTTCTTTACAAATATGTCAATGAGATGCTAAGAAAAATGAAGAAAATATTTTGTGACTATTTCTATTTGTATCCCTAAAAGTTAAATTTACAATAAACAGACCATAATTTTCTCATCCTTGTTCAAATCTGTATTGTAGAATTTTAATGTCAGCTGTGCAATCAATACAGTACAGGGATATCTATATATAGGTGCCTACAGCGTGCCCATTCAAATTCTTTTCACATAAAAAAAAAATTAAAAGCTAAGCTAACAACTATTAACTTAAATAACACGCGATGTAAAATATAAGATTAAAATAATCATGAAAAAACAAAAAAAAATCATAAATTTTAAGAATAAAATAAAAAAAAAATAGTATGAAAAAGTAACTTCGAAAAAAAAACCATAATTTGAACCAACCCGCTACCCGCTATATGAAATTAGGATAAAAAAATATATTTTAAAAATTTTTAACAAAAAAGACCAAAGTTAAATAAATAAAAAATAAAAAAAACCCTAGTTAATGTGAATTAACTTGACTAACCCGTACTCAGGGTTGACTCTGCATAAAGAAAAGCAAAAAAATCACAAAGCTTTAGGATCAATAATTTAATCCCATATAATAAAATTGAAAAAAAAAAAGTCAATTTCATATAAGAAACATTGAGAAAATAAAGAGTCAACTCGAGTTAACTTAACTAATCCGCTACCCAGGATATAAGTCAATTTCATATAAGAAACATTGAGAAAATAAAAGTCAACTCGAGTTAACTTAAAAAAATATTTGGTTAAGAAGATAAAAATATATAAAGGAAGAAAAATAAAGTAGGAGAGCATGAAAAAAAAATATATATAGTTAAAGGCTACTTCAACCACCAAAAGACCATACACAATTACCATTCTCTCTTAAAAATCACCGAGCACAGAAAAACGTGACCTTCCCTATAGAAGAAAAACAAAAAGCCTTCTCTCCCTTACAGCTGCTAGTCTTCCAACACATAGCCACACCAGCCTTTTTCCTCTGTCATCCGTGAGCAGCAGTAGAGGTGTTTTCAGCATCAGTCACGTCCAGCAGCCAAGCAACGTCCACTCCCTCTCTCTTTTTCAGTTCATAGCAGCTTTGTTTTTCTTGTTCCGACCGAGAGACTACATCACAGCAACAACACTGAACAGCAGCAGAAGATCCAACCGTAACCAGTTTCACCATCAGCTGACCCTTCCATGTGTATCAGAAGTCTCCTCTACATCAACCATTAGCTACGTGAGCAGCTCCAGCCAGCCAGCAGCAGCACTGGTTTCAGCAACGTGAGTAGTTCCAGCCAGCAGCTGCACTGGTCTCAGTAACGTGAGCAGCTCCTCCTCTCAGCAACGTGAGCAATAGCCTCACCAACTGTCAACCAAGCACCGCCAATAACGTGACCAACTTTACATAAACTATCTCATCAGTAGTATAACAACAGTTCAACCTTCATCTTCAAAGGTATTCTTCATCAGCAACCACTGGTTTCACCGTGACTAGTTGTAACCCAATAGCTTCCTTCAAGTAACAGATCGTGCAACAGCAAGTCTTTGCCTCTCCATCACAGCAGAACAATGATGCGACCCTAACAGAACTTAATAGAATTCGTGAATCCAAGATCTATCTAATTCAAGTTTGAATATGAAACTGAGCTTATGATAATGAAAAAACTTCGCTCCAGAACAACAAGATTATAAATCATCCAATCACAACGACTACAACTGAAAACGAGAAAAAAATAATATAAAATCACTAACAAAGATTGATTAATTTCTTGAAGGGTTGAAGTTCAATCAAGAACCAAGACAAACAATATTTTTATTTTGCAAAATCATTTTTTTCAGAATTATTCAAAAAGAGTACTTACATTATAAAGTTAAGTAATCATAGTTTTCTTAATAAGTCACACATAAACTCACTTTAAATAATACTCAAACCAAGCTAAAACTAGCCCAAACTAATTAAAATAAATAAAATAAACTAGTCTAAAACTTTAACAAGTGTTGTCGCATAAAACAAAGATAGATCAATATCCTAACTAACTAAAATAAGACATGGTCGGTTTTGACCGTAATTTGCTAGCAGTATTAAAGCTCAACTTCAAATAAATAGTTTTCTCTCATCTTAATTAATTAGAAGGCGTGTCTTATATCATTGGAAAGGTATCAAAGTCTAGTTTCTAGCCTAACTAGAATCACATCAAAATTCGACTTGTAGCTCTAGTTATTATCAAAACAGTAGCGAAAGGTCAAACTATCCGATTTGAGTCTTTATATCCCAATCCTTGTGTAATGGCCTTGGTTCCACCATCAAGGCCTTCTTGAACATGAATTAGATTAATCAAAGCTTGGTCTTCATTATTTATTACACTCTTGAAGTCCACCTTAACCCATGTATCTCGAAAAAGTCCATTGAAAACCTCTTTGAACCTCTTAGCCCTATGCCTTGTCACTAGACCAACTAGAACCTCCAATAGATCCGTTGGTGTTGCTTGGATCACATCATTCCCTCTCTCATCAAAAGGATTTGACCTCGAATCATTACCTACATCAAAGAAAGAGAGATCAATAACATTGAATGTAACACTAACACCATACTCACCTAATAAATTCACTTTATAGGTATTGTCATTAATCATTTCTATGTTATGAAAATGACCATCTCCTTAGGTATTAATTTAGATATCTTTTATTAAGGAAATCTTTCCTTCCTAATATGCACTCAAACTCAATCACTTGGTTCAAACCTCACTAATTTTTATCCTTTATTAGCCTTGAATACATATTGTTCATTCTTTTTTCTCTATTTGTTACTGAATCTTTGCATGTAAGTCCTTTACCACCTATGCTTTTTTATTACCATCAACACTATATCTTTCATCAATAGGTAAAGGAATCAAATCCAATGGTGCTAAAGGATTAAAACCATAAACAATATCAAATGATAAATAATTAGTAATAGAATACACACTACGATTATATGTAAATTCAATAAAAAACAAACAATCTTCATAATTTTTAAGATTATTTTGAATGATAACCCTTAATAATTGAGTTAAAGTCTTGTTTATTCAGTTTGGTTATCTGTTTATGGGTGACAAATAGTAGAAAATAAAAGTTTAGTCCATAACTTACCGTACCAAACCTTCCAAAAGTAACTAAAAAACTTAATATCTCAATCATACACAATGCTCCTAAGAACACCATGTAGCTAAATGACCTCTCTAAAGAAAAGGTTTGCGATATTATTGTACTATCAGTTTTATAGCAAGTAATGAAATGTGTCATCCTAGAAAATTTATCCACAACAAAAAATATGAAGTCTCTTCCTTTCTTAGACCTAGGTAAACCCAAAATAAAATCCATAGAAATATCAACCCAGGGTTCCTTAGGAACAGGTAAAGGTGTATATAACTCATGAGGCTTTACTCTAGATTTAGCCTGTCTACAAGTTATGCATCTCTATCACAAATTCTTTGCACATGTCTTTTCATGTTAGACCAATAAAAATGTTCATGTAAAACTTCTAAAGTCTTAGCAATTCTAAAATGTTGGAACCTCCTCTATGAGCTTTCCTTACAAGCAATTCATAGAATAATTAGGCACACATAATCTATTCTCCTTAAACAAAAATCCATCATGCCTAAAAAATTTGTCCTTGGCCGAAACTCTACACTCAACATATATGGTACCAAAATCATTATCATCAGGATATAATTCTTTAATATACTCAAATCTTAACAATTTAGTATTTATAGTATTAAGAAGAACATACATTTGCAACAAAGCATTTTCAACAACATTTTCTCGACTTTGCTTGTACTTAATCACATATAGGAATGTCTCAATAAATTCAATCCACTTGACATGTCGCCTATTTAACTGACCTTGGCTTTTTCAATGATTGGTGATCGGTATGTATCACAAACTCCTTTGGCCAAAGATATTGTTGTCAATTTTCCAAGGCCCTTACTAATACATACAATATTTTGTCATAAGTTGGACAATTAAGAGCTGCACCATTAAGTTTTTCACTAAAATAAGCAATGGGTCATTTCTCTTGCATTAGAACTGCGCCAATACTTATTCCTAAAGCATCACATTCAATCTCAAATGCTATATTAAAATCAGGTAAAGATAACAAAAGTGCCAAAATTAATTTTGATTTCAACAAATTAAACGCATTTTCTTGTTTTTCACCCCATTTAAATCCTATTGATTTCTTAATTATTTCAGTCAATAATGAGGCTAATGTACTAAAATCTTTAACAAACTTCCTGTAAAAACTAGGCAAGCCATGGAAACTCCTAATTTTTTTGATTGATTTGGGCGTAGGCTATTCTTATATAACCTCAACCTTAGCCTCATCCATCTTTATGCCTTTTGTACTAACAACATAACCAAGAAATATAATCTTATCCAAATCAATCACACTTCTGTAAAAGTCACACTTCTGTAAATTAGCATATAAGGATTTTTTTCTAAGTACTTCAAAAACTTGTCTTAAATGTCTTATATGCTCATCTAATCTTTTACTATAAATGAGTATATCATCAAAGTACACAACCACAAACTTACCAATAAATGCACGAAAAACTTGATTCATTAATCTCATAAAGGTGTTAGGTGCATTAGTACAAGTGTGTTTGGTATTGTGGTAGCTTTTGTGGTTATGATTTAAAAAAAGTAAGTTTTAAAAAATAACTTTTAGTAGTGATTGGTTTGATTAAAATATATGTTTGATTAAAACTATGGTTGAAGTTGTTGTCTAGCCAAAAGCATGTTCAATGTGTTTGGTTAAAACTATGGTTGAAATTGATGTTATAATAAAATGACAAAAAAAAAACATGTAGTAATTTTTTATTTTGCAATTGTAATCTAAGCTTTGTGATCTACATCTTATCAAGAAATTCATTCAAACTTGCCAAAAACAAATTGGTCTTTTGTTGCTGGCGTAAAGCACGCTTGATGTAAATTTGTGCAAATTCAAACTCTCTAAACTCTTAAAGACAATTCGTAGCTCTTTCGTTTATACAGTTGTTTCTTGAACTAAGGAAAATTTTAAAAGTTGTTTTGGTCTGTGTGTTTTATCAACAATAAAAAACTAAGATTGGGCAAAAACACAGGATGGGTGGTTCACTAGAAGCATGTAAAAGTTACTTCATCAAAAACTAAGGTCAAACCTCATTTATTGGTGGGTCCCATGAACCAAACCACAGGTTTATTTTGTAAACAAACACCATACAATTAAGGTTGGGTAAAAACACAACAGCTACCGCTAAAACAAATGGCCCCTAAGTCCAAAAGACATAACTAACCACTCATACAAACCATATTTAGTTTTAAAAGCAGTTTTTCATTCATCACCTTCATTCATCCTAATTTGATGATAACCACTTCTTAAATCAATTTTAGAAAAAAAATTAGAACCATGTAATTCATACAACATATAATCTAATCTAGAGATAAGATGTTTGTTGCGATGTCACGGTCGCACAAATTAATTACCTTAGCTTAAAACACAATACACAAGATAGTATAGAGCAAGCAAGAGGTCGATCTCACAAGAAAGGTTCAAGTCAGATTTTTATGCTATATGTTATGCAATTGGGGGATTTGGTTTGTGATTATCTAGACTATGACAAAATCAAACAATCAAGCAAAAATTAAACGAAACCAAAATTTATCAAGAAAACAAACCTTGGTCGCAAGTAAACATCCACCTATAGAAATCAAAATTGATCATAGAAACGAGACGTCAATTTATACTCTGAATATCTATCTTTTCTTATGTTGATTAGTTAATAGATCTGTTGTATAACTAATCCTAACCATCAAACAACCACAGTGTCCGTATTAGTAATTTAATTCAATGGCAGCCTTAAGAATAAGATAAGTTGATTAATCTAGACAACATAACTATTCGTAGTCCATGTTTGATTTGATCAATCAAATGTTCTTCCTAAGATTACTAGTCTGGATCCACCACAATTATTAATCTTAGTTGCTTCACAAGTTTATATACCACAACTCCGGTTTTGATAGCAAACTTTGCAATAGATTGTTCACAATAATAACTTAAAGTCCGCTTTAGCAATTAAAATAAACAATCATAGGAAATTAGCATAGGAGAACAAATATATTCATTCATCATATAAACTGAAAATAAAAGGTAAAATAGATCTCACAGTTCTTGAAATCCGAAGGTTTCTGTATCCTTGCAACCAAGAAAAAAAGTTTAGCCTTGCATGTTTATTGAACAACTAACCAAAAAGAAAGAAGAATGCATGAATTCGGGTTTGTAGAAGAAAGAGTTTGTGTTCCTCTCTTCTGGCCATCCCCCTCTCTCTTCCTCTTTTCCTTCTCTCTTTCTTTTTATACCCTAGGAAACCCTAGTCTCTATTTTACAAAAGAGTCCTCCCTTAAGTAGACAATTTACATTTAAGTACTTCAATAACTATTTTCCTAAAAAAAGGAGAAATAGCCTTGCATGAAATCTTTAAGCTTTGACTTAGAGGAGCTAAATTCCTGAAATAAAAACTTGGATGTCGGTTTGGATGCTTTGGGATGTAATTTGGACTCGTTTCTTCATAAAACCTATTTGTTGGCAGAATTCATTTGTCATCTTATAAAAATCATATCTTCCTCATATGAGATCTTTTTTGGCTGAAATTTGGTACATTGATAGGTATTTGAGTCAGGAATTCAAAAACATTGAGTTTGCATAAATGGACTTTTGTAGCTCACGATATTCAAGTTGGAATGGTCGAAGGTCAACATTGGCAGATTGCAAGATTTGATTTTGAAGGCTGCGATTTCCATGTTCTTCCTTTTTTTTTTATTTTTCTTGCCTTATATTTACAGAAAGGTATGGATGTTAGCTTTGTAATGCCACTAGAATCATTTCATTTTGACCTCTAAAGCTCATGCTCTGCACAAAACATTGACTAAAGGTCAAATCTGCTAATTACCTCTAATTTACTCATTTTTTTATCTTTCATCCAAAAGTGCCTTCAAAATATATATATAAAAAAGAATATCAAGGAATTTTATATATTGAGTAAAGACTCGAGGTTTCATCAAACATTTGTCTCTTTTGAACAACTATTTTATCATCATGCATAATAACTAGTAACTTAGTTCATGAAGCCAAGATTTTTATGGAAAAGCTCTTCAAGTTTTGAGAGTACCATTTATCGGTTCAAATCGCTTGCTTGATTAAAATAGACTTTTAAAAGCACGTAATGCAGGCTATGGTTAATGGCTATGAAAGAAAGGGAAATTCATAGGCTCAAAAAGTGTTTGAGAGTTTCAAAGACCCAGGATCACCATCAACTATTCATTAACTCCTTTTCTCTTACTATAAAAGAAAAGGCCATATAATCATGCCTTATATTTCATCAATAAATATTGTTTCCTAAAACTGGATAGGAAACTCTATCATAATTAAGCAATAATCATGCCTCACTCTTAACAGAATTTTTGATCAGTAAAAAACTTTTAATGTTATCAATCAAGGTCAAACATTGACATATAATTATCACACCCCTTTCGTTGTTAATCTCAAACTTAAAGAGAATACTAAAACTCATTGCCCATTATTTATCTCTTGATATTCCTTTACCTTAAATTTCAATTCAAAGGAAAGGTCAAGGTTCTCTGTCAATCATTAGGCTCGTCATTTCCTTTTTATTTCACTATCTTTGTAAAAGAATGACATATAACCAGGCCACACATTTCATATTCGCCTAAAAGATCAATATTCTCTTAACAAAGGTCATAAAGCAAATCCAACTTTTTTTTTAATGGATAACCAATCTAATTATTTAAAGACATAAAAGGTTTTATTATAGATATCGAAAGACATGTTTATAGTTCAATATCCTTTTTTGTTTTGTTTTATTTTTTTACTTTTCCACTTGGCATCGACATGGCATTTGTTGTGCCTTTCCTCAATTAAAAAACCTCTTTTGCCATTCCAGATTCGACAAAAATTTTCCTACTTTTAACCTTGACTTGCCTTTAAGTGCGGTTGATTTCTACTTTTTGGTTTTCATATAGCTTTCCTCAAAATTTTCTTGGATGCCTCCCAGTCTAGGGCTTTTCACTTTTAGCCATTTTTCAATCGTTGGCTTTCGTTCTTAGCATTCCCTTTACCATTGATTCTACTATTGTCTTCATCTTTTCAATAAAAAAAATCCCTCATTTTCCCCTAGCGTGGGGTGTGATCCATGTCAGGGTTTTTGTTTTGAAAGAAATATTCCACCAGGCTCAAAAAATAGGGTTGTGAGAGATACAAATTTCAAGAATTATGAAAGAAATAAACAAAGATAACATTTTCGCATTTCAAGCAAGGTCAGTTAGAACTAATAAATTTTGACCTTGTCCATTGTAATGATTTGGACTTGCAAGGAATCATGATTCACGAGTCGATAACTACCAAATCCACTACTTGTCGTTATGTATATTGCTAAAACTTAGCAACATGATGTGTGGTTCAATTCATGTGCGAGTTCAAGAAAATTTTGGTCACCCCATATTTGTTTATCATGTCATTTTAACGAACATTGAGTCATTTCTACAATCAAAACACATTTAATCTTTTAGGATTGATTAGCCTTAATTTTGTATGTTGGAGTTTGATAAAAATATTTTGTTAAACATCTCTTGATTTTAGAACAACATAGAGGCAATAAAAAGACATATTTCATTAAAAAGATGAGGTGTGATCCCAGAACAAAAGTGTTGATTAGCAAAATTCTGTAACAAAATCATTGACAATGCGACACCTTAATCAGCTTCTCCAGCAATCATTGGTGTCTTGTCATCGCTTATTGATCATTGTTATGCTCGTGATGATCCAGTAATAATATGGTCTATGACATCATCCTTCACAAACTCAATTTGCTTAGTGCTCACCATCTTTCGAACTTGATACTTGAATTTTTTGTAATTTTCAGTCGAATGGCTAAGACCCCACTATGATATTCACATCTCTCATCTGGATTATACCACCTAGAAAACGGTGGTTGCATGAGATTTGACGGGGTCAGGGAAATAAGTCTAGAATCTAACAATGTTGGTAGGCAAACTCGAATGGCAGAGGTATGTCAATCTTTAACAAAGGCATTTGAGTAGTTGATGCTATAGTGAGACCTGGTTGGACCATACAACTAAGTTTTCTCACCTGAGAGTCATCTTCTGATTCATCTCTCATTATTGTTCTGGAATCCATGGTAGGACCTCCAATTTTTTTCATTTCGATAGCTTGTTCAATTCTTTCGGCAATCCTCATAACTCCATAGAAATGCTGAGATGAGCTTCCCATCAAATGCTCATAATAAAGGGATTGGAAGGTGTTGTCGAACAACATTACCATTTTTGTTTCTATTAGTGAAGGTTGGACATGTGTTGCCTTATCTCGCTATATTTGCGCCTATGTCCTCACAGACTCATGATTTCCCTTCTTTATGGCCATTAGGCTGGTTCTGTTAGGAGCAGTTTCTAGATTGAATTTAATTGCTTCAAGAAGGTGTCTGCCAGATCCTTCCACTTATTAATCTTGGTACTATTCAGTCTTATATACCAACTCAATGCAGATCCTGTGAGACTATCTTGAAAAAAAAATAGATCAACATCTTATCATTATGGATTACTTCAACCATCTTATTGTAGTATCACTGGAGATAGGTGTTCAGGCATTCTAGTCTGGTATACTTGACAAAGTTTGACACTTTAAACTTATTCGGCACCACAATGTTTGTCATGACCCATTTCTGGGTTATTTTCCAAAATTACACATTTTACCTTCCAAAATAAAAAAAATAAAGGCTAGTAACGTGGAGAAAGAAAGTCGGGGAAGATTTTAAAAATACATAAAAATCAACCTGTAATTTTGGAAGAAATTTGAGACCTAATTGTACCCCATTATGCCAAAAAATAAAGAAACAATGCAAATTCAAGATCAAATTAAATGATTAAATTTTTAATAAGCTAATTTGATTTAATCATGGGCCAAATTGAATTTTAATTATATTTAAGAATTAATTTGGATCCATTTTAGAATTTAATTAAGTGCAAGGACTTAATTATATTTTAAAATAGTCAAATTAATTTTATTAGGGGCTTAATAGGTAGAAAAGTAAGTTTGGGAGCCCAAATTGGGCTTAATTGAGAAGATTGGAATTTTAAGAGACCAAATTCAATTTTTACCAAGTCAATTGATTGAAATCATGGGGAAATCATAAGAAAATTAAATTTTTAGGGTTAAATTGAAAAATTTCACAGCCAATGACCATTTTGCAAAAGGCACCAAACTATAGGGGTGTAATTGACAAAACCCGGGGGTGAAATTGAAGAAAATTGAAATTTTAATGGTCAACTAGGGGTCAAATTGAATAAATCCGAGACCAAGGACCAAATTGAAAACAACGTGTAAATTAGGGGCTAATATTGTAATTCAATAGAGGCTAAATTGCATTAAATCAAAAGATTAGGGTCAATTAAGGATACAGTTAAACAAAATTAAAAGATGGAGAACTAAATTGAACTTTGACTAAAATCCCTAATCTAAAACAAAATGGCGCCATTTTGGATTTTTAAAAAACAAACAACGTGTCATCTGGTTACTGTTCATTGCTTCCCTGTTTTTGCCCGAAAATGCTACTCGAGTGGCTATTTTTCAAGTGTATTTAATGCTTTATATTTCCATCAAATTTAATAACACCTGGACCAAAATGATCACCTGACAACACCCTACAGCTAGGCTTGGCCCGTTCATGCCGATTGACACCACAACAGCTGCGTCGCTGGCCTAAAATGTCTAACCCGACCAGCTATTTTCCTACAAATTTGACAGCTTACTATGCATATTTTAAACCAACAATTAAGATTCTTTCAAGTTAAATCGAGGGTTAAAAGTTTCCCCAGTAAAAGCAAGATTATTCTTCTCTAACCCTATAAATAGGAATGGTTTTCATGTTCTAAAATAAAGAAAATCGTTTCCAAATTTGACTGAAAACCAGCCTCCCCTAATTTTTCTTCTACACGAGTTCTTTCTCTTCTCTCTCTCCCCGTCAGCTTTTTGCTACCTCTTCCACAGCTGGCTTCTCCGCCATGAACCCTAAGCTACACACCTTCACGAACATCAGCTCCTTCCTCAGCGATTGTCAGCGCCCACCGCGATGAATAGTGATGCCACCATGAACTCCTCTATCTTTCTCTTATGCAAGCTTTTTCTTCTTCCATAGCCGACTTAGGCCATCGCCACCATTCTTCTGCTAGCACCTCCACCCACCTCACGCCAGGCCAGTGACAACAACTCCTTCCCCTTCGCAAGGTTACCTTCCACTTCACCCTGCCATCTACAACTACAAAGTTGCATGATAGGTTTGGTCGTTTTAGTGTTGAAGATGCATATAACAATAGGAAGAGTGGGGTTAGGGATTCCAGAGCTTGGTATGATACTGATTCTGGAGAAATTGAATCTGTAGTTGAGGCTGCAAGAATGGGTTATGGTATGAGAAACAAGGAGTCTGGGATTCGTACACGGGCTGCGTGTTTGATGAAAAGGAGTTTGACAAGGAGTTTTCTATGTCGTGCATGTGTGAAACAAAGAGAGAGGGTCATGTCCTGGTTGCTTTTTTTGGAGATGGTAGCTATGGGTGGCTTGATCCGACGGAACTTGTTCAATTTGATTCTCATTATGTTGAGAAATCAAAGCAAACAAATGCGAAGGTCTTCCTGATCAAGGCTGTTGAAGAGGCAGATGATGATATCAGAAGGAGGGCTGCGTATGGTTTGTTGTGTCCATGTAGGAGTCTCTATAGTTTTAGGCCAATGCATGTTGATGGGGTCCTTCAAGTTGATATATGTGGGTACGAGGCTGGGGGTCTGTACACTGTTGAACAAATTAGGAGCGCCAGAGCTGCATTTCAGTCAGTCGAGATGCTTGACTTTAAGCAGATGGCATTGATGCCATGTATGAATTTTAAAAGGAGAGTTCCTTGGATCAAGAATGTAGCTACACTTCTTGCTTACCGGAGAGAAGTCTTTGAGGAGCATGACGAGACCCACTTCAAGGCCCTTGCATGGATTGCGAACTGCATTCCCTGCCAATTCAAGGGCGGTCTTGGCACGGAGGGTTAAGCTGCAATCTCAAGCTGAGGAATCTAATGGAACATATATACATGAGATGCACCTTTTATCAAGAAAACAGAGTTTTCATGTGGTGGAGACCATCTTGCTAGCAAAGAAGTCATAACCATGGAAAAGAAAGCAGCTCTTGAACGAATTAATTTAGAAGTTGACTGGAAATTAAATTGCACATCATTGGTTGGCGGATCGCAATTTTCTCAACTAGCAAAACCAAGATATCTTGAAGTGGCTGAAAATTACAATGGATTGGACAAAAAGCCAAAGGTATGTAAACGACCTCGAAAAGAGTTTTACTTCTGAGCAAACTACTAAGAAGACAAAGAAAGAAACCGAGGTGGAAGCAGGGATGCAGTACTATCAATATAAATGCAATGAGAATGTGGGCTATGAAACATTACCAAGACAATCAGCTGGAAAATCCTACCAGAAAGATGTACTTCACGAAGAGAATCTGCTGATGAACCAAGATGGAAAAAGCAATATGGGATGCCTCACAATTTCTCCTGATTCTCTGTCTCAGTTAGAATTGATTGACCCAAAAAGTACTAAAATGGAACTTCCTCTGTTATTTGATCTTCTGCTGTCTCTTGCTCTTAATCCTTCTCATGGTCTTGAACATTGTAGCTTTGTGAACGTGCCGCAGTTCTTCTTGCAATTTCTATCTTTTTCTTGTCAAAAAGATTAAGTTGTAGCACCTTTAGCAGAGTCTTGCAACAAGTATGTTACTTGCACTAAGCCTGCTAAGAGATCCAGTGGCGTGTGCTCGAGACCTGCCTGCTGCCTCAAAACCACCAAATTAAAAAGCGGTGCAAACATGATGATTATGCTAAGTTTACAGGGGAAAGAAACGTACTTGGTGTAAAAGAGTTGCCTTCAAAAAGATCAGGAAAACCCAATGAGCAGAAGTCATTGTCCGCAGAAAAGAAGGCTGCCAATGAGAGAGAAGCCTTTGAAGTCCCAGGAAAGAGGCAGAGAAGAGACAGATATGAAAGTTCCATCAAGGTCACTTCAAAACACTGTTAAGAAGGTTGCAGCTCCAAGAAGTTTTGCAAAACCTACAATGCTTCTGATGCAATTTCCTCGACGTCAATCAGCATTTCCCCAGTTCCAGAATTGGAAGGAAGATTTGTACGGTTTGGACCTTTCCATCATCCCCCTCGTGTGTTTTGGAAATCATCAACATGCCGTATTGTGTTCAAATATGAATCTGATGCTCAGGTAGCACGTAGATACGCAGTTCAAAAAAGATCCCTCTTTGGCGATGTGAGAGTACTCTATGTCGTGCAGGTTCTACAAGTGCCATTCCCAGTGTTTTCTGAATCAAGCATTCAGTCACGTGATGAATCCTTCAATAAGGTTCCCCAGCGGACATCTACTAGCTCTGGTTATTCTACTGAATCACTGTCAAGTGTGCTTTGGGGGCAGCAGTTTCCAAGGATCCATCGAAAGTCATGCCTGAAGAAGCAATGGAATGAAGCTGTCATGAGCAGATCACGAGTAAATTTATGCCGGGTGAGGACAGAAGTAACAGGAAAAAGCAGCAGGCAATTAATAGTATCGTGCACCCGGCCGTTTAGTAATCATCCAAGTGATATCTCATCATCTTCCCTTGCAACTGATCTTGATGGCAATGAAAAGAACTCCAAGAAGGTTGAATTGCCTTTGCCTCCCTGGATGCAAGCTGTCTCACTGGATTTCTAATATGCATGAGAACCATGAGCTAGGTTTCCCAATTTGTTCAAGCTTGAGGAAGGGAACAGCCACATGTATACCTCCAGCCAGATTATATATATACCGATATTATCTTAATTTGGGACAATGTTAAAGCTTCTTACAAGGTGCTCTAAGCAATACTGAATATGAAGATGATTATCTAGAGCTTCCATACAAATAGCAAAGACCTTTTTGGTAGCGAAGCTTCCATATATGTTTTGTTATATCGTGGTTTTTTTTTTTCAAATTGAGAAGCGCAAAGATGCTCTTTAAAATAAATCAAAAAAAATATGTGAATCAATTAATTATAAAAAAAAATCATAAAAGAGTTGTTATTACTAATGAAATATTTAAATAAAAAATCAATCTTTCTTTTAAAATCAAAGAACAGTTAAATATGCAAATATTTAATAACCCCAACATTAAATAAAAAATTAATGCATAAAAAAATACGTAAAAAATAAAGAGGATAATTAAAATTTAAATAAAAAATTAATGCATAAAAAAATACTAAAAAATAAAGAGGATATTAATTATTTGTTTTCAAAAAAAAAAAAAGCCATGTGCTAATAGCCAAGTTCACACACTTGACTTTAAGAAAAAATCCTAGGTGCTTTAAAAAAAAAAAACAATTTGTGCAATAGGTCACTTGTAACAACCCGGCTTTTTCAAGCTCAAAACAACAGTAAAATATATATATATATATTTTTTTGCATTTGATACACATCGTGTCGGTAATCGGCGAACATGTTCCCTTCACATCATCAATATATAATCCATACATCAACAACAATCAACATTTTCATTTAAAAGTGAATCTTACATAAACTCAT
>Ga0307510_10004126_pt1 | contig 17051 bp, 12 predicted proteins | sample 12_EM_MG_FD_207224 | JGI IMG/M metagenome (GOLD analysis project Ga0307510, IMG submission 207224) | Populus trichocarpa ectomycorrhiza microbial communities from riparian zone in the Pacific Northwest, United States - 12_EM | ecosystem: Host-associated > Plants > Roots > Unclassified | place...
CTTTTGCCCGAAGTGTGCAAAGGAAATATTTGTGAATTGAATAAATCGTTTCGGGTAATGTGCCCGGATATTAGCCTGTGCCTTTTTGAAATAAGTAGTATCCTGAACGTCGAAATAGCCGTTCACATCCCTATACCCTCTCCCACTCAGGTTATTCATGATGGCCATATTAAGCTTATCCATCTCGGTGACAAGTTCACTGAGATTTTGCGACGGTACTCCCCATTGATGATTATGGATGTCGATAAAAGGGAACTTCGCCCGGGTAACGATATGCGTCGGAACGACCAGTGTAGATTTCGGGTCGTATTCTTCAAAATCCATCTTTTGTGCTTTGGTCGATAAGTCAGCAAAACAGGACAGGAGGGTCAATAAGAATAGGTTCCGCTTTATGATATATAACATCTAAATCTTAATTTGAGAATAAATTTACCAATTTAAATCTTCATTTTCAGGCATCATGAATACCAGATCCTTATCATTACCCGTTTCTGACTCCATTGGTTCTGTTTCGGCCGAGTATATCGTTCCTGAAACACCTAAATGTATTATGACGCTGGCACATGGCGCAGGAGCCGGAATGAATCACGCTTTTATGACATCGCTGGCAACATCGCTTTCAGCCGTTGGCATTGCGACCCTTCGGTTTAACTTCCCGTTCGTCGAGCATAAAAAAGTAAGACCAGACAATCCTGCAGTGGCGCACCAGACTATCGCAGCGGCTATCACAAATGCGCAGGAAACATTTCCATCCCTGCCACTTTTCGCCTCGGGGAAATCCTTTGGAGGACGGATGACTTCACAGTATTTAGCGCTCCATCCCCGACCCGAAGTCAAGGGAGTGATCTTCTATGGATTCCCACTGCATCCTTCCGGCAAGCCATCCATAGAACGGGCCGAACATTTGAAAGATGTAAAAACGAATATGCTTTTTTTACAGGGTACAAAAGACGACCTGGCTTCATGGGATTTAATAGAATCGGTATGTTCATCGCTTCCAAAAGCCAGCCTGGTAAGGATAGAAGGGGCTAATCATATGTTCAAAGCCGGCAAACAGGATACCCTGGTTTTGCTCGTAAACGCAACCAGGGATTGGATATACACAGCCTGTTCATAAGTCGTCTTGTCCAATTCAGGGGAAACATCTAATTTACTCCTATGAAGTATTTCCCCGGCCAGCCTGTCATTGTACTCGACACTACCCACAAACCTGCAGGGCCCGGCGTTGTACAGGTTTACAACCCGGAGGCGCATTTCTGCACCGTTCTTTTCCAATATCCGGGACATCCCGCACCAGAAATTATCCCGGTCCCCGAATATCGCCTGGTCACGCTGCCTATACCTGTAGCGAATTCTTAATTGTCATAAAAAATACTAAATTTTTTTGCATTTTTACTAAAAATTGCTAATTTCAGGGCTTGAATAACTGAAATGACCCATCGTTATAATCTCCCCGAAATTGAAGAAGGATATACCTGCTTTTTCCAAAAGGCCCTGGAAAATAAAGAGGACCATCTCCCCTACTACGAAATACAACCCTGGGATCAAACGCTTGCCCCTATTGAACTGGAAGTATTTCGTGAGATCCGCGGAACAGGATTACGATTATATCCCATATTTCCGGTAGCGCCAGGAACATTTTTACATTTTGCCAATCCATTTCTGCGGATCGGTATTGAAATTGTCTTTAAAAACACCCCTCCCACCCTGCTGAACCGCAAACGACTTCTGCTTAAATCCCAGCGGTGGGTAATCTATACTATTCCCAGCCAGTGCTGCGATCTCTCTATTGAGGAATTCTTCAAAAGCCGACGTACCAGGGACAATGTTGAATTTGAAGATTTGTCACATCTCCATCAGCTTCAATTTTTTGAAAAATTTCACCGGGAAAACATCACCTGTTTACTCGAGTACATCCGATACAAGCATTTTGAAAAAGAATATGCTTAAAACTTAAAGGCTATACTTGCTGCAACATTGATAGGCCGCTGCGGATTCACGGACCAATAACCGATATAATATTTCTGGTTGGTCAGATTGTTTACATTAAATGTAAATCGAAAACGATCCGCGTTGTAAAATACGCTTGCATTCAGAAGAGTATAGGAAGGCAACTCAAACACGCCCACTACACTGTTGTCTATTACCTTGTATATACCTGCATAATTTCCGCCGATACCAAGACCAAAGTCTTTAAGCTTCCCCCGGGTGAATTTATAAGTAGCCCATAGATTGACCTGGTCCTGCGGTCCCTGTCCACCCGGCTCCCGGCCCTTTTCGGTATAAAAATCTGTCCCGTTGCTGGACGTGTTCTCTATATGATTATGGCTGTAACCCGCTATCAGGTTGAGGCCCTCCACGGGATTAGCGTTCAAATCCAACTCAAAGCCCCTACTGCGCACCGCACCGCGCTGATCATAATCGTTGATATTGTTTACCAGTGGGGTTACGCGGTTACTCACTTTAATATCATAGTATGAAACAGTGGCGGATAGCCTATCGGACAATAAATTGGTCTTTACGCCAAATTCCAGCTGATTGGCATGCTCCGGCTTAAATGATTTGATGTGCGGGTTATTGCCGTCGGCATCGGTTACCTGCATAGGTGACACATTCTGAAACGAATTCATGTAATTGGCAAAAAGGGACAGTTTATTAAGGATCGGCTGGTATACCAGGCCAAATTTAGGCGACAGTGCAAATTGGTGAAAGTCGTCAGAGGGGTCGTTCTTCTCTCCTTTTGAGTCAAAGTAGTCCGCCCGCAAACTCAGCATGGCTGATAAAGCGGGGGTGAAATTGATCACATCAGAAGCATATGCCGCATAGGTACTGGTACTGCTGTTGCTATGGCTTGCACCACTGCCGGCGAGTAGGCTGTCAACCGAGTTTTGGGTAGGATATACAGGGTGAGCAGCATCTTCATAGCTGATGGCGCCCTGTGGTGTAACGTACCGCATAAAGGCGTATCCGGTGCCGTTGTCGATGACATTCTGATTGAAGTAATCCAGCCCGACCAGCAAACGGTTCCTCAAAGCGCCGATCTTAAAATCCCCGTTGAAATTTTGCTGTATGTCGATGGTATTACTCGTTTGGTTCTCTTTATGAATATACTGTTGAAATTCATTACCTGTATTACCAAATATATAACCGTAATAACCTTTGGACTGGGCAGAGCCCCGGGATATAGCGGTTTGGGATGTCCATTCACCGGATATTTTGTACTGCATCTGACCCTGCATATTATATCGCGGGTTTTTTATGGACAGGTCATTGCTGGTGAACGACTGGTAATTGTCCAGATTCAGCTCTTTTATATTTTTGAAAGCTAGTGGAGCACTGCGATCAGAGTTGAAGAAAACAGGCGCTACGACCCGGTCTTCCTGCAGGATCTCCGTCATGAAGTTGAAGGTCAGCCGGTCGTTGGCCTCATACACCAGCGAAGGGGCAAAAAAGAACGTCTTTTTATACCCGGCATCCTGGAAACTGTTCTCCGTGCTGTAAGCCGTATTGACCCGCAGGGCTATTTTTTCTGTTTTACTGAGCGGGGTATTCACATCGGCCGATAGCCTGTTTAGTCCGAAACTGCCGGCATTGTAAGTTACCTCGCCACCGGTAGTGAAGTAAGGTTTTTTAGTGACTACATTGATGATACCGCCATAGCCTACAAAATTGGCACCGAAAAGTGTTCCGGATGGGCCTTTCAGTACCTGTATTTCCTCAATATCGGCCGGATCAAGATCGCCGTTGGTAAAGCCGGGCAACCCATTGTAGAGGGAGGGTTGCGCTTCAAAGCCCCTTAAAGCAAAATAGGAAGCCCCATCGCCGCTGCGGCCGGTTGATTCCCAGGTTCTGGAAATACCCGGAACGTTCCGCATAGCATCGTCGAAATTGGTAATGCCCTGCTGTTTTATAATTTCTGCGCTCACCGTACTGTACACCTGCGGATTCTCCAATTTCTTCAGCGGCATTTTAGCTACGCTGCTGTTCATCCTATTGGCGCTTCTGGCTGAGATGGTCACCTCGTTTAACTCTGCGGAATTTGCTTTCAGCATAAAATTGACGATTAGTTTCCCGCCTGGCTTCAACTCAACGGTCTGTTCCTGTTTTTCAAGCCCGATAAAGGATGCCGTTAGCTGATAGGTACCTGGCTTGATGTTCCGTACCTGGTAGTTGCCGTTCCGATCGGTTATTGCCCCATTGGCGGTACCCTGAAGGGTGATGCTGACAGCTTCGGCAGGTTGACCGTCACTGGTAGTTACTTTGCCGGTTATAATTCCTTTTCTATCTTCATCGTTGGCATATAAAAATGTTGCAGACAAAAGGCAAAATAGCAGGGGGAGCAGGTGCTTTCTCATCTCAGTTGATTATTTGCTGCGAAAGTAGTCTCACCCCAGGCCTGCCCGCTTATAGAATAAGGAATAGCGTTTACGGTATACGGAAAAATTTTAGTGTCACCTGCTTCCTGGCATATCCGACTCCGCGCGCAGACTCGTGGCTTCTTTTGTCGGAAAATTCCCGGGGACAGGATAAGTCACTTTTCCGGTGGCCAGCCATTCCGTCGCCCGGATCAGGGTCGTTTGAAAGCCGATACATCTGTAGCTGACCGGATAAATGTCATCTTTCCATAAGTGCCCCATGCTGGAGGCATACACTTTTCCTTTCCCGTAGCTGACCACCCATTCAACAGGCCATATCTGACCGGTGACACTATCCGTGGCAGCGGACAGTATAGTAATATCGGCTGCTGGTCCGCGTGCATACCGATATAATTCCATGAAGGCTGTTCGCCACCTTTCGGGATACCCGTTGTTGATCGGATGCTTTTTCACGACGTGGATGATCGCATCAAATCTTGCTCCATGATTAGTGCCTTCTCCCTGCCCCGGTGGTATCCGTATGATATGATCAGTTGAGTCCAGTTGCAGGGCGTAACCCGTTTCCTTTGGCCGCCATCCCAATCCGATCATCCGGTTGTATTCCTGCCAATGGGGAAAGGCATTGTTGGCTGAATGAAGGATGTACAAGCCACCGCCGGCCCTGACATAATTTTCAAGTCGTTGTTCTACCCTTCCCGGCCAGCGCAGGCCCGTATCCTTGATATTGTTGGTGTTCTGGATCACGACATTGTATTTTTCGAATTCCGGGTCCCATGATGTCCCGGACATTTCATCGGCGGTGTTGGGAGCCGTGGAGACGGCAACCGTAAAGCGACCTGTTTCTTCGAGAATGTTTTTGACCATCAGTGTGGTCTGTTTCCAGTCATGATTGCTGAAGCCGTCGATGATCAGCACACGGATAGGCTGATTTGCGGTGGGTCTAGCCAAATCCTGGCTTTGAGATTGATGACTAATTAGCAGAATGGATAAGACCAGGATAGATATTCTCATTTAGTGCTGTTTTTACATCAGTTGTTCGGTGGTGAAATTAGCAAAAGAAAATATTTTTTTTAGCAAATAAAAAAGACAAACAAACTGTCTATCTTAGATGCACGTCGACGCAGCCCCGCGCATAATTCCCTGGCACCAATTCCAAAAAGCCATACACAAAGCATCAAAGTCTCTGACTAAGTAGTTACCCTTTTGCCCTACTCCCCAATAAAATCAAACTACTATGACAAAGATCTACATGTTCCCCAAACGTGCGGTATTGCTATTGCCATTACTGCTTTTTTTTGCAAAATCTATAACCGCTCAGATCACATGGCCCCAGGGGCAGTTGCTACCTTCATTTCCGGCTACAGCCAGTAACCAGGACCTATACACGCTCACGGAGACCTCCTGGCGATGGGAGGCTGAAGGGCCTTATATCAGTCATCATACGGGTCGACCGGAAACAGACGGGTGGCTCTGTCAGACAGGCATAGACGAACCCAATCAACACATGGTTTTCGGTCCTTACGACACCAGCCTGACGGCAGGGCACTATACCGCTGAGTTCAGCATCAAGGTCGACAACAACTCAGCCAACAACGACTCCGTTGTGGATATCGACGTCAGAGACGCTACCACCGGGGCAACCCTCGCCTACCAGGCGGTAACCCGGTTGCAATTTCCGGTGGCGTCGAATTATACGAGCTTCAATTTGCCGTTCGTCATGCCTGTTGACCACCACGCGCTCGAACTCCGCGTCTTCTGGCGGGGCACGTCCTATACTAAAGTGGACTTTGTCGCAGCACACCAGGACAAGACAGCAGAGATGTACTTATTTTCTTCGCTGAAAGGCATCGTGAACAGGACTAAGCCGCGGATATTTGCCTATGAGGGCGATCAATTTGCGGAAGGCCCCTACACCTGGATGCAGTCCCTGGGCCTGACATGGACCGAATACACGGACAATTGGCAGCTGATCAACAAATATCGCAGTGAAATTGCAGGTCTGATCGTCTACGACAGTGCGCAACCCCATACGGTGAACCTGGCAACGATGCTTGCCAAAAGTAAAAGAGCGCTGGTAGCTTCTCCGTCGCTGCTGTCGCGTCTCATGTCGGCCCCGTATAACCTTCCAATATTACTCGATCTTCGTGGACAGTTCACCAGCAAGCTACAGGTATATCAGACGTTGTACAACACCTATTGGCCGAACCTGGACCACAGGATGCTGATCGGGTTAAACCCTCTGGTACATAGGGGCGCCTTACGCGAATACGCCACTGCGCTGGGAGCGCCTGTCATATGGCTCGATCCCACTGTTTCGGGAGAAAGCGAATTACTAAACAGCTTTTTATCATCAATGTCGGCCAACGCCGTCTTTATGGGCTGGTGGCCTGACGAAGGCCCGGGCATTACCAGGGCATCCGGCTATGGGATAGCTACCGTTGCCAGCGACTTCTGCTCCAATCTAACGGTACATAGCGGCATGCCACGCACGGTCAATGTAAAAGCTGCACCGCCAAAACCCACGCTCCGGAACAAAATCTATGTAGCCTTTATCCTGAGCGACGGCGACAACCTCCAATACGTAGAGCACCTGATGCGCAAGCTCTGGAGTGATCCCGGCCGCGGCTCGGTTCCGATGGGCTGGACCTTGTCACCCGCGATGCTCGACGGCATGCCGGGGGCTCTCAACTATCTTTATCAGTCCTCCACGGTCAATGACAACCTGATCTCTGGTCCTTCGGGGTATGGCTATGCTTATCCCAATGATTTCCCCAATCAAACCGTCCTCAACCAGTTCGTCTCAAAAACCGAAGACTATATCAAAAGGGCTGGGTTTCGCGTCCTGACCGTCTGGAACACTATCACAGGCGACATCAACCAGAATGTCGGAGAAAGCTATGCGCAATATGCGCCATCCCTGCTTGGGCTGACTTCTCAGAATACCAGCGGTACGTTGAAGATCTACAGGAACAGCTTGCCGGCCGTGCCGCTCAACTGCAACTACTGCACGGGTGAACAACCGATGAAGGATGCCATTACCGCCGCCTCTTCGGGATGGGATGGTGCCGAACCCCGTTTCATTCTTATCCAGGCACAGCCATGGCAGAACGTGACGCCGACAAGTTTTAAGAATGTCATGAACTCCCTCGACAGCAATCACATCGTCGTGAGGCCGGACCAGTTCTTCCAGCTGGTAAGAGAGGCCAATGGTCTTCCTGTCAATCCCGTTTGTAATATTACAAGCGTCGAATCCTCGTTGGCCAAAGGGATAACTGATCCGGAAGACAAAAAAGCAGTCATCCTTTATCCAAATCCTGTCGACAATAAGATCTACATCGCTGGTATGAAAAGCACTGCAAACCTGGAAGTCTATAGCAGCATGGGGCAATTTATGCTAAAGGGAACAGGGATGTCCATCGATGTCAGCAATCTTAGTCCAGGCACATATTTCATAAGGATCAGTTCAGTCGACAAGAGTCAAACTTATACCTTCATAAAGCGATAACCAAATCAGCATTAAGGGGCTCCTTTTGATGGGGCCCCTTATCATCTTCATCTGATCAGCACCATTGTGCCTTTTTTCAAAATAACCCTGCCGGTGTAATCCGTTCCCTTTACTATCCACAGGTAGGCATTGCTTGCCTGTAAGGTTCCGTGGATCCTGCCATCCCACCCCTGTCCTATTTGCGAAGTACTGTATAGCAACTGCCCCGAGCGGTTATACACATGGAAATATTCGAGCGAGGAAATGCCCATGCAAATCGGGCGGAACAGGCTGTTGCTATTCGTTCCTGGTGTAAAAGCATTTGGCACAAAAATGTCCGGTATCGTATGTGCTATTGTCACCTTCACCGAAGCAGTGCCATAGCAGCCGAAAGTATCCGTTGCTTTTACCAGGTAGGTGATGCTACTCATCTCTGATCCGTATAGGCCAATAGGGTCCGCTATATCGGGATTGCTAAGATCCGTAGGTGGGGACCATTGGTATTCATTTTTGTAGACATCACTGCTTGTTGCGTGGAAGTGAAGCGGTTGATTGATGACCACCAGGGTATCATTGCCTGGATTCACCCGGATGGGAGGGACAATGGCCACTGTGAAAGTGTCAGAAACGGGTATAGGGCAGCCGTCATTCAGGATATTCAAAATATAATCCGTCGTTTGGTCCGGAGCAGCAAGGATATTGGTGGCGAATGGCAGAGATGAGATACTACCCTTGATCGTAGAGAATCCATGGCTTACCCAAGTATATTCGGTGCCTGTAGTAATCAGCGCATGTAATGGTGCAGTCTCGCCATAACAGATGGTAGTATCACGGGGATCGATCACCGCCTGTGGAAGAGCCCCTTTGTAAAGATGAACGAACAAGCTATCGGTCAGACTTGCACAGCTGTTCTTCTCCCTGGCAACAATCCACCCCGCTTGCGGACCAGCAGTTACAGTGATGGTATTATCATTACTGCCCGACTCGATGATCCAGCCGGCAGGGGCAGACCAGTCATATAACGCATTGTCCAGTGAAGGAATGGAATATTTAACGACACTGTTGATACAGGCAAGTGTATCTCCGCTGATCCTGAGACCCGCACAGATATCCCTCAAGGCGAAATAGGCATAGGCAAAGTGCCCACCCGGTACACAATTGTCCGCCTCGAACGTCAGCGATACCTGCTGCCCGCGATAAGGTGACAGGTCAAAAGTCACCTCTGTCCAGCCTTTTGTCCAGATATCCTGTAGGTGCCGCCCTGGACTCCCCTGATTACGCGATTCATTCGGAGAGGGTACGGGGCTCGGGGTGAAGCCATTGGCCCGGGCCGTCGCGGAATCGAGCCCGCCATTGGTCGGAAGAAAATATTCAGGCGACGCGCAATCGATCCTCCCGCCAGGAGTGCTTATTATCGCCCGGGCCATCGGCTGATCCAGCGAGGCATGGGTGCCATTCTCCAATACCATAGCATAGGCATAGGTCATAGTATAGGGAACAGTGGATGGGCCGGGGGGGACATTTACAAGGTAGCTTATCCCACGGACGTATCCGCCTAGCGGACCATTGGAGGCAGGATCATTGGGGGGATTATTTGTTGGATCGTTTGATTGGTCGCTTGCCTGGCGTTGGGCAATTGATGTCGAACCTAGCAAAATGGAATAATGGTAAGCATACCCATTGATAGTTGGAATGGTTTGGAAGTTGCCAAAAGGATCGGTACCCTGGTAGGTGATAACCCTGATACCGCTGACTCCGGGAAGATTGTATTCTGGAAGAGCGATTGCGCCAACCGTCCCATAGGGAACCGATTGGTTGGAATCATATACTACTTTGATCGCGTCGGGCCCGTTACCCCCCTTATTGTTACCGGTATAGGCCTGCCAATGGGTCAAATTGCCGTTAGAGAAGTTGATGTTGATCGGGCAGGATTGAGTTTGTTCTGCTGAGGATAGCGCAGGAATTGTGGCTAACACCACTAACCATAATTTCATTCCCAACGTAGGCATAGCAGAAGTTTTGTAATCCTGTATAAAATTACTTGAATACAAACGAAAGAAACGAGCCCATGGTCACGGGAATTCTACTATTTATTTACGAATAAGGGGGCGGTGCTGCAAAAGGCTTGCAGAAACCGACAAAAATATGTCACATTTGATTTATTTTCAATAAGTTAGCCGATCCATCCCTCGCCCCAATCATTGGCGCCACCTTTCTTTGTCTGTTTGACCATGACATCGAATTTAGAAGCCTGTTTTGGAGTTAATACTCCTTTGATCTTTTTGATCGTAGCTGTACGTAGCGAGAGGCTCGATTTGGTCAGATTACCTGAGTTGCCATGTGCAGCCATTTTTATCTTTTCAAAACTCTCAGCAGATTCCTTGTAGATAGCTGCAACCTTTGTGGTCTGATCATCTGTTAATGTCAATTGCTTTTGCAGACCTTGAGACAACGGCGTTATTACCAAATATAGTAAAATATGTGCAAAACAATAATAAGACCCTGGCGCCGGGCGGGCGTTCAATAAAAACGGAATTGACAGTTTAGAGATCATGCCTATTCCGAAAACCAATTAGGCATATTACCAATTAATTAACCCTTTTAATTCCGATGATTTATTCAGCATTCCTACAGAGTTGACCGGGTGTTTTGCTGAAAACACCTCAATGAAGAAAATCTACTTCCTTATTTTACTTTTTTTTACCGCGTCCTTCTCCTATGGCCAACAAGTGGTGTTAAAGGGCCAGGTTGTTGATGAAAAAACAAAGGAACCCCTGAGCGGAGCCTATGTACACTTTGACGATCAAAAAGGCGGAGCCATTACAGATGCGTTTGGCTATTATACGATTAACGGCATCAACCCTGGTCAGTACAAATTAAAGGTTAAATATGTCGGCTATACCGAATATGAAGAAAAGGTCCAGATTTCAGGGAGCCGCGTATTAAACATCCAACTCTCGGAAAAATCACAATTGCTTAAACAGGTTCAAGTCTATGGCAAAGCCAATGAAGAATCAGAAGCTTCTTCGCGCCGCTCCGAGAAAAATGCGGATAATATCATCAACGTCCTTTCGGCACAAGCCATGCAACGGTCGCCCGATATCAACGCAGCAAATGCTTTGTCCCGGGTTTCTGCAGTTACAATTCAGCGTAATAGTGGTTCCGATGAGGCCTATGCCATTATCAGGGGTATGGAACCACGCTATAATAATACCTTGATCAACGGGGTAAAGGTAACCAGCCCGGATCCGGTATCGCGGTTCATTTCATTAAGCATCGTTCCATCAGACTTGTTGGAAAAGATCGAGGTAAGTAAATCACTAACGCCGGAGATGGAAGGCGACGCCATCGGCGGTACGGTTAATCTGGTATTTAAAGATGCCCCTGATTATGAATATTTTAAGGCTAATGGCTCCGTTGGTTATAGCGGTTTGTTCTTCAACCGCAAGTATGATGATTTTAACCACGGTGCCGTGCAAAGCAAAAGCCCTGCCCAAAGATTCGGTCCTGCATACATAGCTCCCCCGGGTTACTTTTCCAGGGCCAACCTGGACTTTACCCAAAAGAATGCCCCGGTTACCTCCTTGTTGGGCTTTACTTATGGCCGTCGGTTCTTCAGGAATAAGTTGGGCTTTATTATTGGTGACAGCTACCAGAACCAGTATTACGGGACCAATTCACAGTTCAATAATGCACAGTTGGATACCCGGCCAGGAAAAGACTTCCAGCCTGTTATTTCAGATGTAGCCAACCGTACATATTCGACTCAACAATTGAATAACGGCCTGTCCGGCCACCTGGATTATAAATTTGATGACCGGAATAAGATCAGCCTCGACAACGTGTTCCTCTATACACACCTTGCCCAAAGCCGTTTGAGCATCGATACTTCTATTTTAGGTGGCAACGGGGGCCGTGTAGGACCTGGTACAGGTACTGTGTTTAATGACAACCGTTCTACGCTTCAGAACCAATTTGTGGAAAATCTTAAACTAGCGGGTAAGCATATCCTGTCCCAGCATTTCCTATTTGATTGGGCCGGAATGTATTCGAATGCCACACAGATCTCGCCAGACAGGGCAGATATTTCCTATAATCATTTAATTAATCCTGATTTTACCAGCACCCCTGACTATTTTGACAATGTATCCCGTATTTGGCAAAAAAATGGCAACAAGGATCTGGGTGCTGTGGCTAATTTAGGCTATAAAACCGGCTTGAACGCCAATAGTTCACTGGAGTTAAAAGCCGGAGGATTGTACCGACACAGTACACGCTACAATCTCCAAAACGAATATTCGCTACGACCTACAGCAACTGCCAACGGTGTGAAAAGCCCTTTCACTGATATCTACTCGACCGAATGGGTTGTTTACGACGTAACCGGCTCTCTTGCCAGTGACAAGGCCAACTATACTGCCTATGAAAATATCACAGCCGGTTATGGTGAATTTAAACTCACGATGAATCAGTTGGATGTGGTAGGCGGCATGCGTGTGGAAGGTACTAAGCAGGGCTATGATACTCACCCGGTGGTCCTGGATATTAGAAGTAACGCAAAAAAAGTTTATACAGATATTTTGCCCAGTTTGCAGCTAAAATATAAGCTCAGTGAAACATCAAATTTAAGAGCTTCCTATTTTAAATCTATTTCTCGCCCGGCACTGTATGAATTGGTGCCTACACCTACATTAGGCCAAAGCACTGATGTAACCGGCAACCCGCTGGTACAGCATACCGTAGCAGATAATTACGACTTACGCTATGAAATATTTCCACATAAGGAAGAACAACTCTTCGTTGGCGGTTTTTACAAAAACATCGTCAACCCCATTGAGTTCGCTTTAAATGGATCAAATAATGGCCAGCTAAGCACATCTCCGCAAAATTTTGGCAAGGCAAAAGTAGCAGGCGCCGAAGTGGTTTACAGCAAATACTTTGGTGATCTTGGCGTTTCGGGTAACTATACCTATACCTATTCAAATATCAACACCACAAAAATTTATACTTCCACCGATGCCAGCGGTGTAACCACATCGGTTCCCAAATTACAAAGCAGGTCACTTCAGGGACAAACCGGAAATGTGGTGAACCTGTCATTGCTGTATAAAAACGATAAGCAAAAGGTATTTGTACAATTAGCTTACACCTATACCAGCCGCACGCTGGCCCTCGTATACAGTAATTATGGTTATGACTATTATCAGCAGCCGCAATCCTTTCTGGCATTATCAGGTGAAAAACAAGTAGGCAGGCATTTTACATTAACGACGAAGGTCAATAACATCCTGAACACACCTACAACCGTTAAGATCAATAACCTGATCCAGTCCAGGGATATCTATAATGTAAGTTTCAATGTTGGATTCCGTTATGCACTTTAAAACAAACAAGAAGATGAAATTAAGCTATATCTATACGCTTGCAGCAGGTTTGTTGCTGGCCGTTGCCATCAGCGCCTGTCAAAAAGCAGAGGTAACCACCTTTGACGAAATAAAGATACCAGCCTCCAGTCCAATAACGCCGGGTGACATCAGCGGGTTTGTTAAGGGAACGCTGTTAACCGGGCAGACTTATACTATAACAGCCGATATTACCATTAAAAAAGGCGATACACTGGCCGCCCAGCCCGGCGCCGTTGTCATCGTAAAAAACAACGCGCAGATCACGGTGCAAGGGGTATTACAGCTCATTGGTTCGAAAGACCAACCGATCTCCTTCAACTCGGAGAGCAACAAACCCGGTACATGGGGCGGCCTTCAATGCGATACCGCCCAGGCGATCACTATTAAGTGGACACATATTGATAATACCGGTGGTCCGGATGCCTCCGGGTCTGCCCGTGGCACGATGAAAGTTAAAAAAGCGATCAACGTGGATATTGAAGATTCCTGGTTTACCAACGGGCAGGACGATTTAATGGCCATCAGCAATGGTGCTACGGTTACCCTTTTAAGAAATACGATCAGCTCATCCGGCAGTACCGATGGTGAAGGTATTAACCTTAAAACCGGTATTAAAGGTGTGGTTGCTTATAACGTGATCTTTAGTCAGGCAGGTTCGGGTGTCAAGTTGGAAACCAGCTCCAGCGTGCCTTTTCCTCAAACGGAAGTTGATGTATATAATAATACGTTCGTATCTATTGGTTGGCGCAGGGGTTCGGCAGAACCTGGCCGGGCCGTGTCAGTCGGCGTCAACGCCATCGGTCATATTTATAACAATATTATCGTGAACTGCTACCACGGTATCGAACTGTTTACTGATGGCGACATAACGAAAACCACCTATGGGAACAACTTATTTTATGCAACAGTTGATACCTATGCAGACCTGATCGACCCCACACAAAAGATCAACATCCGGGATAATTTTTATCCGGCAGGCGCTCTGGGCGTGCCGCAGGTTACAGATCTCATCTCTAAAAAAATAGGCGACGAGGATCCATTGTTTGTGCGTTTCGACGGCACGGTAGCAGCGCCAAACGGTTTTCCAAACACCTATGATTTCCGCTTACAGAACGGCTCACCGGCCTTCAGTGCGGGTAACCCTAAATATAACCTCGACCTGGGCGCATATACTTCCGACGGTAAGGGTAACCAGCATTAATTATCTTAGTTTTTGGATTTATTTTGGGGGGTGATGGAAAAAGACACCAGCATCAGCCAGCGTTGTGCTTCCTGCTCTTTACCCTCCCTGGCTACAAGCGGTGTTACCTGGTGCCAGTAAGGAAGATGGGAAACAGTGACTCCTGAGGGCACCGATACATTCACCATACGGTTCAGTATCCCCTTATGTTCATAGATAAAATACTGGCTGGCGACGGATGGGGTGGTCAGGGTGATACTCAGGTCGACATAGCCTTTGCGGAGATTCCAGTCCTCAGGGTGATGGTCATTGTGAGGGCCTATGAAATCACCCGTCCTGTAACGGCTTACCTGAAATCCCGGCTCAGGGTCCAGGGTATAGCCCGAACAGATTTCGGCAAAACGGCGCAGGCTTTCCGACCCCAGCATTTGCAGCAGGTTGATCCTTTTAGCCATCGCGACTGCAGCAACACGGGGGCTGTTCAGGATGACGGAATCATTACGGAAGGTCTTAGGCAGCGACTCCGAGAAATTATATCTCAGATCTGTGATCAGCTGCCTGGATATCGGAACATTCCAGGTCCGCATATAGGGGCCCATAACCTTCTCCAGCAGCAGGATAGCCTGCTTTGCCAGGACAGGTTTTACCAGGTTGGGAAACCATTTTACATACTCCCCGTTATTACCCAACCGGCCATTTCCGGACCAGGATGAAGGGGATGAAATAATAAAGTCGGAAAACTCGGCGGGGAATTTTTCCATAAACAGATAGCTGCTACCTTTTAATCAGGAGGACTTTAGCCGGGTGAGACTTGCTGCAAAGGGGGGAACGGACCACATAGGGTCATCTTATCAAATATAAAAATATTTATTGAACCGAAATAGCTGTTCTTTTCAAATACACCGGACATCTGGTGTATCATATCCGAACAAGGAGCAGAAACGGCCAAATTCAAATCATTGGTTGATATTAGTTTGCACTTTGGCATTGGACTGGCATATATCCTTTAAACTTTTATACTATGACACAAAAAAATATCCTGCTGCTGGCTATTCCTGTATTTTGCTGTTTTATCATGCGCCCGATTGCCGGAAAGGCGAATCTGGCTGCGCCGGGGCAAAGAACGGATACTAACATTCGCGTCCAGGACCTGAAAGCATATGAAGGTTATTACAAAATGGACGATGCTTATATCCATATTTCAGCAGCCGGGAACGGTTTGGTTTTGCAACAAATGTGGGACAATCGGGAAATTGCCTTTGCGCCCCGAACGGTACTCGAATTCGCGAATGACGACCTGAACTTCCCGCTGAAATTCACAAAAGGGCCTGATGGCACGATAACCCAGGTATTGGCATTTGATAGGGACCTTTGGATAAAAACGAATGACTACAAGCCCCTGGTAATAAAAGAGGTTCAACTGAAAGTGGCTGAATTGAAAGCACTGGAGGGCAAGTACACGATACAGAATGACCGTGGCGAGGAAATGTTCCTTCAGATCAGAGCGACGGACAAAGGACTTATCCTAAGACAAGGGTGGGATGGACAGGAAATACCGTTCGTGGCAATATCCGAGGTGGATTTCTATTGTAAGGAACGACAGTTCCCGCTGAAGTTCACAAGGGACAAGGATGGAAATGCCACACAGGTGCTGGCATTCAAACGGGATCTGTGGAAGAAGGCAAAGGAGTAGAGGTCATTATCGCCCCCTACCAGGCACCCCATATACTCAATGCGTCATATTCAGAGGCCGGAAATGCAACGGCGTCAGCAGACACGGAGAATTGACCAGCTCTGCAAGGTCCTGTGCTCTTCGTTGCAGATCGGCAAAGTGCCATGTCCCCGGGATCTCTGCCGGATCAGACACTGTAGTCCCGGTCAGGAAGCCCGAGAGAGTGGCCGGGCTCCCAAAGCCATTGGGTGTCACCTGCCGGAAAAGCGTTCCCGTCTCGATATTATGACAGCCATTACAGGTATTCAGCGAGAGCATCTCCCGTACGGTATCGTTGCTGGTCAACGTCGCCGCCAGTTCGGCCCAGAATAGTGGTGGCTCTGGTGCCACCCCGGCGAGGAATGCTGTATCCCGGCCATGGAAATGGAACACCAACGGCACTATATCGGTATTGTTCTTTATCGCGCTGGCATGCTGTACCATATAGCTGTCGATCAGGGGAGTGTTATTGAATTTAGTCTGCATCGTCTGCTTAACAGTCGTGTTGAAAAGCAGGTGGGCAGTGGGATCGATATTGAATTCCCTCAACTCCCATGGATTGCCGAACTGGATCTCATTGGTCCGCAGCTGGTCCAGGCTGCTGCCGTTGGGTTTAGCTGGATTGGTGTTGGCAAGCGTAAACTGATCGGTTATCACCTGGAGCGCCGTGTTATACGCCGTCGATCCGATAGTGAGGTCCTTTAAGTTATACCATTGTTGGGCATACGCCTTTATCGCCGCGCAACCTGTCTTGTTGACCCCATATTCAAAGATGACATTGAATGACATTGGGGTGCAATTCGAGTCGAGCCCCGCAAAGACGAAGCGGCGGCCAGCCCGTTGCTCTGCACCAGCCAGTGATGGATAAAGGCGTTTATATTGGGTCGGACCGACA
>Ga0307510_10004127_pt1 | contig 17050 bp, 17 predicted proteins | sample 12_EM_MG_FD_207224 | JGI IMG/M metagenome (GOLD analysis project Ga0307510, IMG submission 207224) | Populus trichocarpa ectomycorrhiza microbial communities from riparian zone in the Pacific Northwest, United States - 12_EM | ecosystem: Host-associated > Plants > Roots > Unclassified | place...
AGGATATCACTCGAATTTCCTAATCCGGCTTAGTCCCCATACAAATTCCGCGCCTCGTAATGGAGGTGGGCCCGACTTTTAGCTACCCCCGAGTACGGCCTCTTCCTGAGATAGCGAATCGCAAAAGAATTTACGGGTACGGCAACCCGACTTCGCCTCGCTGACAACAGTAAGCCACGGCGTTATGCTGTGCCAGTACTCGGGTGCTAGGGGGTGAGCATAAGTGCGGCGGAAATCGAGCTTTACTGGCCAAACTTACGTGCGTGTAACTACGTATAAGAACGCCCACTTTTGGCTATTCCCCAAAATGCCGAAACACCCAGGCACATCAAATGTTGAACACCTGCCTATTTAAGTATCCGGGAACAAATCTGCCAGGAGAATTACATTTCCATTATGGCTGTACCGAGAAGTACGAGTTTGCATTATTTATTCTGAGCCCAACATCACTTCTTTGAGCGCGGAGTTTTTTATGCTACGATTCCTTGAATAAGTTAGTGTTCAACATTTTAAATGGGCCTGAATGTTTCAACGGTTTAGGTGAAAAAATTCGTGGTCCAAGTATCATAGAAAAAAAGTCAGGCGAACTCTTGGCATAGGGTTCATGATATTCGACTCTCCGATTGGCTAGTTCCGGGGGCTGGTCAGGACAGATTCGCCTTACCCTTAACCCCCGATACCGTGAAAACATATGGCACAGCGGTCTAAGAGGCAGTCACTCCACTAAAACCTTCCTCATTTGAAACACATTAGCCGATTACTCATATAACAAGTGCGGTTCAAAATGAGCTTCCCACTCCAATCTGTAAAACTGTGATGGATAGATAACATTTCAAGGGAGGTATTTTCTTGTATTCTCACTCATGAACTCCCCCTCACTGCAAAGCCGGTGTTCCTTTGTATACTCGTAATTTCCTGGCGTTTGTAAAGGCGGCTGCTATTGCACAAAGGAGAGGAGTTGCCCGGAGCCCCAAGACCTTGTCCGTATGCAATAGCAGTCGTTTTTACAAACGCCAGGAAATTACTAGTATTTGGTACCCATGTCCCCCAGTCTTTGGGGGGGAATATGTACTCGTGTAGCGAGCTTCATGGGTGTTGGCTCAGGGAGGCTCTGGTTATTGAGTTGCACATTCGGTGGATCAAATTTATTTAGCGCGATCTTCTTCATCATGATTCTCAACCAGAATGGGTAAATACCAGGATTCAAGATCCCAAACCAGGGCTCTCGAACAAGGCAATACTTCTAACATCACAACAAATTTTCTTCAACTATTTCTTTAGAATTTTTTTTCTAGTGTGCTGAGCCCGCTACTTGAAGTATTATTGCGGCTCTTAGAGCCCCACTACATAGTGGAAGTAAGAATAGCGCGGGGACTACAATACGCGGGGAGCCGCGATTCTACAGCTTCTACCCGGGGGACTCGCCTAAGCCGATCCACCGGCTGAGCATAGCTGTCGCTACAGTACTGAAAACAAAGACACCCGGGATACTAAATCTACTCTGCGGAACGAAAGAGGCACGGTCAAACAACTATCACTTTCAAGAAATCACAACCAGAAAGGAAAATCACACAAGCGATCAATTGAACTCTGCCAAACCGACAAACTTCCTATCTAAAGTCAACCTAGAAAACCGTGGGGAAGAAAAAAATCCACCGTAAGAAAGTCCAACCTTACGGGTTGCCCGACTAACTAGGTACAGGACAAATTTTCCTTCCTCAATCCACAGTCCAAGAGTTTCTCTGTTGTGCTGTGTTCCTGTTCGTGGTGGTGGGGGGGGAAAAGACCAAGAGAAGCGAAAGACAAAAACGTGACTTACGTTGAGCCCCTGTCTGCCAAGACTAGGCAACAGCCACCCCTGCGAAGACTTGATGCCTCCCCAAGCAAAGATCATGAACTGTCTATTCTGGCTAGGTTATTTACAGATACTCGAGGAAGCTAAAAAAAACTGCAAGTTAGGAAGGCCAAATTCCATCCGTAACAGTACTTGACATAAGCAAAATAATCCGGTCGCCCAGACGTCCCCCACAGAAAATCTGCGCCTCTACTATTGTCTGTGGGCAAAATTAACCGCAGATCAACCAAGAGGGAAAATTTTGAACTATGACAATAACACTCCCCCACCAAACCCCACCATCACCAAGGGCAAAGAGAAAAAAAAATCAAAGATATAAGTATAAGGGAGAATACCTAGTAGAAAAAATCCATATTTGAGCTAGAGAAAGTTCTTTAAGTTGTGTTGAAAGTGCAGCGATGAGCAGGGGTGTGTTGCCATCGATGGTTGATCCGAGGTTAATTCTGTACTAGTACATGGCTGTTCGCAGTGTGCGGTTGAATGAACGGGGCAAAGCATGCCTGCACTCTCCGTGAGTAGGATTGGCTGCATAGAACAGGTGAGTGATCCAACCATAGGAGGAATAAGGGCTGTGGACACCACAAGAGGACAAAGTCTAACCATTACCCTAGGGGAGGAAATACAGGAAGAAGAGGAGGGTGGGGAGCAAAAAAATTAGGAGAAATCGGAAAACGCCCTGCTCAAAACCTGTTCGCATTAAATTTCCGGGGGTCTTGTATTGCCAAATTACCTAAGTGGCAATCACTCATTGAAAAAGAACGCCTCTCGCAGCCGAGAGAGAAAGAGTTAACAGAGGAAAGCTAAAAGAGAAACGAAAGGGGGGATGACCCAATATAATTTAACTTGAATTCTAAAGAGTTGATCAGGCGTTAGGTTTCCGGGGAAACTGTGCCAACCTGGGGAGCGACAACAGGGGTGGGTCCGGAGGGCCAAGCGAGCTAGGCTGCCGGCAGAGAAGACTGCCTACTGCGATCTGCTAAGACACCATCAGCATTAACCTGCTGCAGGAGGAGAATTCTCCTAACTCTACCTTGCCTGTCGGAGAGAGCCGGCAATAAGGACGGGGGGGTTCGTTCCGGTGATCTGAGGTGGCGTTGCAGTGTATGGATGCGATTAGATCATGATCGAGTTTTGCTCAACTACAGTGTTCTAGATCACCTCGATTACAGTCGCCCCCTAATCACGGTTCGATCTAGTATAGAATCCTGGATTCTCGATCATGGGTATTACTCAATCACAGTCGATGATACTCGACTACCGTAAAAATTGAATAATTGAACCGAGCGCTATGAAGTCCAGAACGCCTCCTCCGGAACGGGGCCAAAAAACACAGCGAAAACACTGCCCCCTCCGACAGAAATAAAAAATGAAAATTTAATAACCTTACTCCGAGGAGAGTCCAACGACATAGCACACGGTTCAATTGTTCGAGTTTCCATGGCATGCTCGCGTAAATGCGAACATGATGGATCACTCACCCTTCGTCTCCTTGTGCTCAAAATCAAAAGTGAACACATAAATACAATCGTATTCATTCGTCTTATCGCCTTATTTTTTCCGCCTTTAGACATTACCCGTAACAAATTATATATACAAACTTTCTAGCCTTGCGCAGCTATTACGATTTCATCCAACTCCACCAGACTCGCCCCAACACTAGCCCTGATTACCAAACGCTTAACCTTACTCCTTATCCCAGCCCTATATTCCATCATTCCATCATACCAGTCACCGTTCCCAGACGTGCAATACCAATCATTTCACTTTCCAATAAATATGGCGCATTCCGAAAAACAATTCTTACGAAAACCAAGCTTGGATTAGTGGAGTGCGGGAGGGAAGAATTTGCTAGCTAAAGGATTGGTGGTCGAAGGAGATTGCGAAGCAGATGGTAAATGTGTTGCAAAAAACGATGCGGATAAGGATTTAACCGTTGGTAAAAAAGCATCTCGTACCATAGTGTGTTGACTAAATACAGGGTATGGAATATGGATGATATTATGTGAGATGTGGAAGGTAGAAAACGTAGTGACAGCAAATCCCTGAACTATAAGAACAGGGCCTGTGAATATTGAAACCTATGATCGGAGCGGTTGATTGATGTCTTGTTTCTCTCCTATCTTGCATTAGTTGTTGTTTCCTCTTGTTTCACCGACAACCTCAGATGGCCTCTTGTTACAGACTCAAAGGAGTTTGTGTCGTGTGGAGGAAAAGTATTCTAGTAGTTTTCTTCTCTCATAGTTCGCATGGGATAAAAGCAGGATCTTCCTCCCTATTGTCTTACTTGATCATCAGTCTATTGTCGTTCACGTCTTCACTGTTTTTATCTTTCCTCCATAGTCAATATAACTACGTTGGCTTCCTCATAACAAATCAAAAGTGAAGAGTGCACTCGCGTATGAATTACAACCGCTCTACCGGGGAATTTTTGCTCCTATATGATTGGCGAAGCAGAGGGTGCTTAACCTCTTATTTTTGCATCGCCTCAACAGCTTAAAAAAAGGCTAAAAATAATAACATACAAAGGTTCTTAAGCTAGACACCCACGGGATCTAGCTACTAGGGCTGGCCCTTTTGGCGGTGCCGGTATTAAAAAAAAAAGCAAAAAGACACTTGAAGAAGTAGGGTTAGGGTTGTTCTTCTAAGCATCAGAATAAGAGTTGGAGCACGGAAATGCCGCATTGGGGACCAGCTGACACTGTCCTGGCAGGTCGGGTTTAGAGGAAGTTCTGGGCGGAAGTCGTGGGAAAAAGTGGAGATCACACTTATGGCTTGCCACAGAGCGAGGTACGATAACTGTTAAATATCACCGGCGATCACTGCGCACACATGTATACTTTGCCGTTGTACCTTTCCTATGTTTCTTAGTGTTATCTATTAGTTCCTTTGTCAGTCATTATCAATCACGGAGGAGGGGTGAGTATACCTGGTTTGTATACTAGTTGCAGGATTCGCTGATATCGTGGGAAATGCTCGGGGAGCAAGGCGAGGAATGGGTCGGAAGGCAGTGCGTGTTAGGGACGGAGAATGTCTCCGCAAGGACTCCCGGCATAGTAAAGTTCTCTGTATTTAAACTGTCTGTTTGGCCGTAGGTAGATGGATAGGCAAGCAAGAAACGAATCCGCAGAATAGACAGACCTCTCCTCCTTGGCATCTTTGTACTTCTTCATCTGCCTCCCGCATCTTTCTCCTATCAGCATCTCATAACAATAATAACACCCACGCTTTCCCAACCCATTGCTCCTCAGCGACAAATGCCTTTCGCTAGTAATGGCAGAAGACGAGAGTTCACAACTCTGGAGAGTATATAACAACTGTAATAAATTTCATAGATAGGGGAACAGTAAGTTAATTCTCTCTCAGAAACAAAGGTTGGTTGACGGTTGTGGTGGCCGGGCTGTCAATGTGAACTCCGCTTTTTCCCACGATTGGCGGAGATAATCCAGTAGCTCACCAATTCAGGACGGGATTTTTTAAGGCTATCGTCTACCCTTCCCAAATCGCTTGTTACGAACCCTACTGTACTATAACGCATTGCCTAAAAAAACACAAAACTTAACGAACAGCAGAACAACAGAAATGACGACCGAGAGCACCACGATAGGACAATCTCTAACAAGAACCCCAAGGGAAGAAACGGGTGAAGAAGAAAGAAGAGAAAAAGCAGATGAATAGCAAAGAGTGAGCAGAAACTAGAAATGCGGCCTTATCATTGCCTATTTACGTCTGAATCGACCAAGGTCTTGCCTGCCCCAATTCCGCAACCCCAGCTTAAGAAAAGAAAAAATAAGAAAGCGCAGGAACTTAGCAGCGAAGGAAACTCCAATGTATTTTCCCGAGGTTCGATTATGCGAACTCTTAGAGTGAGTGATCAAAGCTAGAAGAGACAGGCAGGAGCAGATGACCCGATACCGGTGGAACACGATTGATAGGGTTGAGCGGGTCTTGTTAGAGTGGGGATTAGGTTTCCGTAGGGGATATGGGAACTTTGGGGGCCAGAGGGAAGCGACTAGAGTCTAGAGGGAATAGGGGTGGTTTGGTTAGTGAAATGTCATTATATAGGGATGTTGAGACGGAGCCCTTGAAATCTAGTACTTGTTCCCGCTCGTTGGAATCTGGCGGAGCGAGTGCAGGTGGGCTGTTAAAATCAGTGATGTTGGTATTAGGATCATGAGAGCTGAATTGCATCTCCACAAGACACTCGTCTAGGGGCGGAGCAGGCGGAGGGAGGAATTCCTGGCAACCGCGACATGCAGTGTTGCAATTAGTGTTGCCTGGTGTAAGGAAGATGTCCGCAGCACCATTATGCCCTTTTGCGGGTGCAGGCAGTGGTGGGGTTTGGTTATGGTTGTATGGCATGGGTGTGCGGACGTTGTTCCGCTCCAAGAATACAGTTACAACCCCCTGATGCCCGTTCGCAGCGGCGCAGGCGAGTGGGGTCCGGCCATATTCGGTGTCTGTCTTGTCGGGATTGACGTCATTTCGTTCCAAAAGCATCTTCACTATCCCTTCATAGCCGCCCTGAGCTGCCAAAAAGAGTGGCGTCATGCCATATTTGTCTGTTGGATCAGGATTGACATCGCTTCGTCCCAAAAGCATCTTTACTACTCCTTCACGCTCGCCTTCGGCCGCCCAAGAGAGTGGCGTCCGGCCATATTTGGTATCTGCCTGGGCGGGATTGACGTCTTTTCGTTCCAAAAACATTTTCACTACCCACTCATGGCCGTTCTGAGCCGCCGACGAGAGTGGGGTCCAGCCATATTCGGTGTCTGTCTTGTCGGGATTGACGTCTTTTCGTTCCAAAAAAATCTTTACTATCCCCTCATGTCCGCCCTGAGCCGCCAAAAAGAGTGGCGTCTAACCATATTTGTCTGCCGGATCTGGATTGACGTCTTTTCGTCCCAAGAGCATGTTTACTACCCCCTCATGTCCGCCTTCGGCCGCCCGCAAGAGCGGCGTGCGGCCACGAATCGTGTCTGACTGGTCGGGATTGACGTCCTTTCGTTCTAATAGCATCTTTACTATCCCCTCATACCTACCCCCTGCGGCCCACGAGAGTGGTGTCTGGCGATAAAAGGTGTCTGGCTGGTCGGGATTGACATCCTTTCGTTCCAAAAGCGTCTTGACTACCCCCTCATGCCCGCCCCGAGCCGCCAACAAGAGTGGCGTCTGGCCAGCGTTGGTGTCTGCCTGATCGACATTGATGCCCCTTAATTCCAAAAGCATGTTTACCACCCCTTCGTACCCTCCTTTGGCCGCCCACAAGAGTGGGGTGCGGCCGAATTGGGTGTCTGCCTGGCCGGGATCGACGTTCTTTCGTTCCAAAAGCATCTTTACTACCCCGTCATGCCCGCCCTGAGCAGCCAACAAGAGTGGTGTTCTGCCATAATTGTCTGCTGGATCGGGATTGACCTCCTTTCGTTCCAAAAAGTATCTTTACTATCCCCTGATGCCCGCCCCGAGCCGCCAACAGCAGTGGCGTCTGGCTCATGTAGGTGTCTGACTGGTTGGGATTGACGTCCCGTCGTCTCAAAAGCCTGTTTACTACCCCCTCATGTCCGCCCTGAGCCGCACAGAAGAGTGGCGTCCGGCCGTATCCGTCCTCCGCCTTGTCGGCATTAACGTCACCTCGTTCCAAAATCACCACTACCCCCTCATGTCCGCCCCGAACCGCCAGAAAGAGTGGCGTCCTGCCACTTGTGTCTGCTGGATCGGGATTGACTTCCCTTCGTTCCAAAAGCATCTTGACTATCCCCTCATGCCCGCGCTCAGCCGCCCAGGAGAGTGGCGTCCAGCCATATTTGGTGTCTGCCCGGTCGGGATTGACGTCCTTTCGTTCCAAAAGCGCCTTTACGATCCCCTCATGCCCGCCCTGAGCCGCCAACAAGAGTGGTGTCTGGCTATGTTTGGTGTCTGCCTGATCGGGATTGACGTCCTCGCGTTCCAAAAGCATCTTTACAACCTCCTCGTGCCCCTTGTAAGCTGCCCATGTAAGCGCCGTGCTCCCCGTGCAATCTCTTGCATTAACATCCCACTCTTTCATCTCCAATACCGCTACCAATAACTCCATGATCCCGAGATATGCCCCTCCGTGGAGTCCGGTAAATCCCACAGGTCCTTGCTCCCCGGTAAACCCTGGGCCCGACAAACTATATTCCTCATTCATCAACAGGAGCAGTTGAGCAGATATATGCTTATCAAATCTCTCGAGAAGCCTTAGTGCAAGTATCCCCACATTCTCCGTCGTCATCCCCCTTCTTGTGTGCTCCCCCCAGTAAAGAGAAGCGTATTGTAGAAGAGGCATTGTTGAGGGGGCACAGCGAACAGTAGGTGAAAGATCCCTAACAGATCCAAAATTGAGATATGTCAAGCAAACCTCCGCAATAGTCGAGTGGGGACTACGGAATATGGTGGAAGCGCTTAAGAGATGTTCCTGCAGAGTAAAGTGCACTAGTCGGACTGTGGACGAGGACACTTCGAGGGTGAGAAGGCCCAGACAACACGATAGAAGTGTCCGTATCGCGGGAATGCCCTGCGGACTTAGATCCGTAGATCCTATCTCCACTCCTAGGGCATGACAGAGCTCTTCGACCAGTAATGGCCTTTTCGAGTACGACACCCGCATCAGGGCCCTCAGCCCGAGTCCTGACCTATTCCCCTTTTACCCCCGAAGCCGCGTTAGGGTTGCCCTGTAAGCATCGCTCAGTCCGTTACCTTGCGCCATCTCTTCCAGTTTCTTCCTCCTCTGATGAATTGTCACCTCCTCCAGAATAGCCTCGATGTTTAGCGAAGCAAGGAGGAATCTACGCACTCGTTACTCAGTATGCATCGCCAGCGGAGGGGTTACGCCAACCCACATATTAGACATCTTTTCCAGAATAATTCTGGCAATCTCAGCCCGTAAACCATTGTCCATCGCCTCTGGCATGTCATCCCTGCCTAGCCTCATTACCACATAATTCCTAATATCATCTTCCTTAGGACTGACAGGTATCGCAACCACCTTGGTAATATACTTTTGAATCACTTCCCCGACATGTGGCCTCCCGGTAAGGAATACCCTCGTTCCAGGGGACTCCCGAACTATATCTCTTAGTGACTCAAGTAGCTAGGGGAGTTCCTTCGGCAGGCATTCGTCCAGTGCATCCATGCAGATGAAAACTTGGGGTAACTTGGCAATCGTGATCCTCAACATCCGCATCAGATCCGCAAGTAGTGGCCTTCTCCCGTCCAGAAATGCCCTCCGTATATCCTCCGGGATCTCCCTGCCCACCAGCCGCTTCAAAATCGCTCCCATTATGTTAATGACCGTCTGCTCTTGCTGAAGGTTGTAGTCGCAGTACAACCACGCAACCGCTATTGATTCCTCCCTTGCCTGATCACATAGCCTGTCGATCACCAGGGAACTAGTATTTCTGTTCGTTAGTGACTTTCGCTTAAAAAAATCTGGCCGCTTGCCTCAAATGTGTCTTACCCACTCCCGGATCCCTGGAGCAAAACAAAACCGCCTGATCGGCCCCACCCTCACCTCCCCTCCAGTCCCGAAACTCCCTTGTTTCCAAAAGCCAATCGCTGACACCTTCAAATCGATTGGTGCGCACGCTATGGTGTCTGTTTTCCGGCTCTATCGGAGAGAGCCAACCCATAATCTTCTCATCCTTGTCGGAGTTGTAGATGGTGGTGTTGTGGCTTCCTATTGTGTTGCCACAGTTGGAATTGTTGTCGCCGAATTTAATCGATGGTGTATGTGAAGTCATGGTTTGCCGTCAAAAATGTTGCCTGAGTGTAGAAATTCTAAGATGTAAAAATAGTGGTGTGTGGGGTTAATGGGAGGGCGACAAAACCTTTCCGTGCGCAAAGCTGTAGAAAGGTGGGGGGTCTCGCTTCTTTTGTGTCAGCTACCGTACCCACCACTCATTTAGATGCCAAGGAAATACCGACAGATCGGAGGTTCTGACTTGATTCCGCCTCACTGCTTACTGTGAAACATGTCGCTATGCTGCCTTCTCTCGAACAAGTGTCAGGGGTGATATTTTCGTACATGTCTAAGAATACATGGGTGTCCTGAGACATATTTTTGCCTCAGTAGAAAAACACGATAGCACCGCTGACACCAGCAATTCGAGAAACAAATAAATAGTAAAACAAAAAAAGAGTAAGAATAAATGAAAGAAAAAGAGAGAAAAGGAGAAAATAAGGGTGAAAAAGCCAAAACCGCCAGAGGGAAAAGACGACAAGAATACCAAGAGCCAGGTCAAACACAACAGCACCCTCCCATAAGTAACCTTTTCCTTCCGTTTCCAAGTAGAGAGAAGGGTCTTTTCACAGTAAAAACTGTCGCCAAATGGAAACATCTCATCGGAGCCGAATAGGCTATCTGAAAATACAAGAAAGAACTTGAAAGAAAAAGTCTCTAGTACAGAGCTTAATATCCACTGTGACCTCCATTTGCGAGACGTACCTGTAGAATAAGAAAAAGGATAGTTAGTATTTATTTTTGGAAATTGATCAAAGGCATAGTGGGTAAGAAAGAGAGAAGGGAAATCAAACCTCACGGACACGGGTTGAGACAGAGTTAACAAGTTCGCCGAGCTCCTCCCGGGTAGTTGCATCCCACTCTTCCTGGATAGCGACTCGCAAGGCTTCGTTTGTAGTAGGAAATGGTTGGCGTCAACGAATCCGCTGTTTGATTAATCGCCAGACAATTTCAATTGCATCAGCAAAAATATCACCCTGCGTTCTGTGCATTCTATCGTCTGACGCACCTGACGCTGGAACGCAAATCGCGAACCAGGACGCAACCACCCACCCACCCAACGCACCTGACGCAACCTGACGCAGCACCTAATCCACAGGGCGTACCAGACGCAGCACCTAATCCTCAGAACAAACCGGACGCAGCACCTAATACTCAGGACGCTATCTGACGCCAGACCACATCTTCCTGAGATAAGGGAAGGATCCCCCCTTTACTTCATTCTCACCATGGTCACCCGGGTCACAATAGATTTCATTTTGTCAAACTATTAAATTTACTACATGAAGGCTTCTATTGTGCTAATAAACATGCAAAGCCTGAGCCCAGCCTCTGCCACCCGAGCCACCCCCACAAGGGTCAGCGACTTCATGAGCTTTGATGCGACAGAGACGACCTTTATACCGCTGCGTAGCTGATCTCCAGCCCAATAATCTCCCGCAATCAGATCCAGGATCGGAGCAGTGGTTGTGGAGGGATCTGTCATCGAGCTCTGGGATCGCAAGCACTCCATTCAGCCCTGTAACTTCATGAATAAAAGTCGCGGAGGGATGGACCTTACATCATGGCGAAGCTGGCATCAAGCCCAACAATCACCCGCAATCAGGTCCAGAATCGGCCGCGCAGTCGTGGAGGGATCTGACATCGAGCTCTGGGAGCGCCAGGGTACCGATCAAGACAACCCCTACAAGGGTCAGCGATTTCATGAGTTTCGATGTGACAGAGACGTCCTTTATACCGCTGCGTAGCTGGCGTCGAGCCCAACCATTTCCCGCAATCAGGTCCAGGATCGGCCCAGCGGCTGTGGAGGAATCTGCCATCCTGTTCTGGGATTGCCGGGGTACATGTAAAGACAACCCTTACAAGGGTCAGCGAGGTCATTAGTTTTGATGCGACAGGGACGTACCTTATACCATTGCGTAGCTGGCATCGAACCCAACAACCTGCTGCAAACGCAATCAAAATCCGTCCATCGGCTGTGTAGATATCTGCCATCGAGTAAAATATCGCCAGCTTGATACTTGATCCACCCTCCACAGAAGACAGCGATTTCCTGGGTTCGTATGTGACAGGGACGTACCTTATACCATTGCGTAGCTGGCATCGAGCCCAACAACCTCCCGCAATCAGATTCGGGATTGGAGAAGTGGTCGTGGAGGAATCTGCCATCGAGTTCTGGGATTGCCAGGGTACCTATAAAGACAACCCCCACAAGGGTCAGCGAATTCATGAGTTTTGATGCGACAGAGAGATCCTTTATACCGCTGCATAGCTGGCATCGAGCCCAACAATCTCCCGCAATCGGATCCAGGATCGGAGAAGTGGTTGTGGAGTAATCTGCCATCGAGGTCTGGGATCGCCAGTCTCCCACCCCATTCAACCCTGTAACTTCATGAATAATAGCCCTCTGGGGATGGATCTTATACCGCTGGATAGCTGGCATCGAGCCCAGGAACGTCCATGTATCGGATTCAGGATCAATTGTGTGGCTGTGGTGGAGTGTTGCAGCTGTGGCCCCGGAGTGTGGATGTTGACACGGAGTGTTGTGAAGAAAGGAATGTGTCGCGTCGCGTCTAGTTTGAGGATAAGTGCCGAGAAACCACCAGGCCCTAGAGAGTGTTATGGCTATCACTCGCTTTCAGACTACAGTGAGCTGGCATTTTCGCTCATTCAAAGAGTACTCATCTTCTGAAAATGGAACTCTGAGTGCCAGTGTGACTCTGCCCCGGGGTCTTTAGCGTAAATTTAAGATTAAGGGTACTATGGCTTTCTCACCTGGTGCCAGTACTAAGTATATTTTCTGTGCCAAGAAATACCCCTGCCTCACCCTAGGGCTGGGCCTCAGCCTCAGAGAACTTGAAGGCTGGGAGGATGCTCAGGGGTAGTGGTAAATCCTGATGTGTGATGGTGTTGAGGTTGAAGTCTGGATGCATGGGACGGAGGGTTGCTTAGTTGCATGTGTCCAGACGGAACCCGGTACTGAGAAGGGTGTCCAGACGCACCAGACGCAACCAGATGTGGCGCCTGACTAGACGACGCACAGGACGCACAGGACGCAGAGTCCACACTATGAGAGTCAGGACGCAACACCACCGCATCTGACGCAGGATAGCTTTTTGCTGATGTGGACTACAGTCTGGTGAGGAAGGGGGCCAGTCAATGAAGTAGCCCCAAATGTCCAGGGCTTTGAGGTGCTTTTGAGTATAGACTGTACGATGAGGGGAAACCCCATCTTGCTGGAGATACACATAGTCTAATTGAAGTTGTGATTGTTGTTTCCAGAAGGCATCCATATGGGGGATAATATGGTCAGTATATGAAGTTGCTTTAATAGTTTTACCCCAGTTGGCTTTATCCCAAAATATCAATGGACCTTTTTGCGTACCTTGAATACTCTTGTCTATAAGCGTTCAATCACAATTATACAAAACGGAAGTTATAGTGAGAAAAATACAAGTACGCTGAGTCTACTAGAGTAGTAAATTTATTATGAAAATGACCTTCTCTCCATATTGTTCTGGAAGCCAAAGAGCGATTTGTATAGGGCAATGGAACGGAACAGTTACATTTAAACCGGGTAAAGTATTTTGAATAACAAAAAAAAGCGAAAATAAGGGACCATACCTTTAAAGCACCCCCAGACCATAATGGTCTGCAACTTGGGAAATTTTGGCACTAAACAATCGTCCAAATCCTCCTCTCCGGCTTGTCGAGTTACCCAAACCTTGCCACTTGAGGATAATCCTCCCACATTGAATGCCGCCTCATCACTGCAGATTACTTGATGCCAAGCTGCTTGAGTCCAGTCCGCATAGTGGTAGGCCAAATCTAGAGGTTGAGTCTTGGCAGCAGGAGTGAGATAAGGGCGAACTCAAGCGATACGGCGATGGTAGCCCTCAGTAGTAAAGGCATCCCCAAGTGTTTCAGCACTAGCCTGGACTTCAGCAATTTCCGCAATCTAAGTTAAAGGCAATCGGCGATTATCTTGACTAGCTATAGCAGCCTGTAGCTACAAGTAGCTTTCGAATAGGTGTAGTTATCAGCTTTGGTCGACCTATTTCTTTCTTCTGAGGTGTTCCTGGTGCCCTGCAAATAGAATAAACTGTTCTTACCGCAATTCCAACCTCCTGGGCAATATGGCGAAAGGACCAAGCTGCGTGCTTGCAAAGCCCCCTGATTTTTGACGAGAGAGAAGAGGTGATGGTAACAAACACTGGCTTTGGAGCCTTAGGTGATATTGTAGTATTAGAAGCTATGATTTTCCAACTTACTTTTTGTTTCCCTTTTTCCAATAGTTGGCTCTTTTATTAACCTTTCCCCGAGGCCCACCTTTTAGTTTTTCATTTCAAAGCAGGTTTTTTTATTATTTTTACTTTTAAAAAAGATATTTTGCTGGTGTTTCTCATGTCGCCATAGTACTATCACGGGGCTATTTCTCATGTCACGATGCCTCTACTTACAAAAATCCCTATGTCATTTTCATTCAACCCTAGTAATTTTCCATCAGCATCGTTATATTCAAAATGTGTTGTTATACTAGTATTCAAAATGTGTAACCGTTCTCTACTTTGTCTTCTCCCATGTTTATTCAATCAATTACTTGGTAATTGGTGTACGAAAACATCACCCCTGGCACTTGTAACTCAAGTACTAGTACAAGTACTGGTAGCACAAAACTCTCTACTCGAGTACTCGAGTATGCAAGACCAAACATCCTCGCATTCTAATTGGCAGCACAAGCGCTAGCTTCACAAGTTTATCCCCCGATTGGCCACAATCCTTGGAAGGTGGCCTTGGCTGCATACTTAGTCTGCTGAGTTTTCGCTCGAAAGGGCGGTGCAAGCATGGGGCGCAGCAGTCAGTGAGACAACCGCTCAACTACTCGAGTACGGAGGTACAGGGCATAAGTTTTGTAGGTTACACAGGGAGTGAGGGCAGCAAACCTCACTTGTGGAACCTACAAAACTTATGCCCTGTACCTCCGTAAAGCCTTCCTAATTTGAAACTCGTCCACCTTAACAAGTGCGAATGTCAATAAAATAACAAACACAGCCGGGCTCCCGCCCCGGTTTATAAAACTGTAATAGATAGATGAGCCATTTCAAGGGAGATATTTTCTTCTATTCCCTCCCATGAACGCAAACCTGCAACTCGCGTGGTCTTGTGTATATTTTGTGGCCACATCTCCTTGTTTTGGAGGCGATGTGTGCTCAAGCAAAGAGGCTCATTAATCTTGTTGGCTCGGGGAGGCTCGCCTTAGTCGATCTTTTCGACTATAATTGGTAACCAAAATGTGTAAATGCCAGAATCGAAGACTCCTAACCTCTCTCCTCGCGGAAAGTAAAACTCCCGGCACTATCAAATCTTTTTTTTACTCCAACTCCTGGCTGCGAGAATAAGTCCTCAGACAACTGGAGCAACAACAATCCACGGCAAAATTCATCATGAAAACCCTAATAGCAATTACGATTGCGATTACAACAATTACCTATTGATACAAAGGCCTTTACATTTAAGTTCCCCTGATCCCCAAGGAGCATGTGATCCGGGAATCAGGCATTTCATTTAGCTGAGGCATCAATTTGTGTTGTCGTCGTGTTGCGATTGTTGCGTGTGGTAGAATTGTTGTTGCGCTCTTTGTCTGAGGACTTATTCTCGCCGCCAGTACTGGTATGATAATTGGGGCGGTGTTTGGCATACTGTCGTTTGAAATAACCATTATTTCCAAATATAGATCAGATTTAGATCAGATTTCGAACAGCCCAATCAAGACCTCGGAAAAGGCATTACATTATCAGAAAATGACCTTACATAATCCCTTTTTATGTGTTGTGATTGGTCAATTGAAAATCTGATCTAAATTTAATCTGCAAAACAGGTTTTGAAATAAGCTTAGCGGCCATTTCAACAAACGGCGTGCCACCTCTTTGGCTTTGGTTGTTCACCAGCCGATTCGTAGTCAGCTCTAGTACTAAGCTGTGCCAAGCCTCAGTAAAGAGCCACGTGGCGTGCAGTACACCAATGCTCACGAAACAGTGGGATAATTCCTAGCGTTATGCCTGTTCGCAAAAAATACAATTCCCACAAAGGGACAGAACCCCTCCAATCATACATTTACTTAGTCCAGCTTAACTAGCCCGGGCTCCACAAACCCATCACCGGAGTATTACTAATCTTGGTAGACAATTAGCCAGCAAAAGGGAATAAGAAAAATTCACAGTTAAGGTTAGGGTCCATTCATAGCAGACGGAATATATCGGCAGAGTCACAGAACCAGATTCTCAGTATGACAATCTAGAACGCTGGTGATCGCTTAGCCTCAGTGATACAGATTAGTGGGGGGAGATATTTCGGCAACTCATGTATTCTGAATGTTTATAATGGGCTGTTTTATGCTGTACGCCACAATCCACAAAACGCGAGAAAAATACCGAGTTAACGAAGGGGCCAATAGGAGGGATGAGGAATGAGAACACGAGCAGGGGACAATATCTAACTATTACCATACCCCAAGAGAGAAACACCCAAAGCATAGGAGAGGGAAAAGAGGGAGGGGATTGCGTACCGAGGAATCAGAAGAAACTTGAAAATCTTCAAAATAGGCTATGATAGGTAGAGAGTGTATTGGGGTTCTTCGTTCCGTGCTGCCAGCAGCGTTCTATATATACGCAAAAACTCTTCTACACGAAAACCTTTCTTCTTCATCCTTCGCTCAAGTCCATTCTTCAATAACCGTCTCTTTCTTTCCAAACCACACCCTCAACTATGTTGCAAGTCACCGGCGATCACTCCGCTCTCACGTATTTTTTCTCGTATATTTTTCCTATATCGTTAACCATTGTATTAGTTTCCTTTGTCACTTATTATCAAGCGAAGTGGTGGGATCACTATACCTGGTTGTATAGTGGAAAGGGGAATGCGTACACATGGCCGATCACAATCGGCAAGGACGGCGAATGGCAAGGGGGAGACCGGACTTCTGTTGATGCGGTGCCATCTCCGGGCGGACATCTGATCGTCCAATGGAACTGGTTGGAACCCTCTCCGTCTCGTGGGCATAGGAGCTGGGTGTCCAGGAATGTTCTTGTATTTTTCTATATAAGCCCATTAGCTCTCCGTACATAGAACCGTAAGCAAGCAAGATACGATTCACCAGTATTGACCAAGTTCCACTCACCTTGACTTCATTCAAACTCTCTCTCCTCTCTGTTTAGTCCCTCCTACCCTATCGAAAGCTCATAACAATAAACTATCCCACACATCTCGTCTCTGGATCCCTTGACCTCGTCTCAACTAGATGCAAAGTTTTCTCTATTGTCAATCACCGGCGCTCACCTTGAATTCCTCACCGCCAACAACCCCACACTAGAAGTAAGAAGATGCTAGAAGAATCCCGGTGAATTGTCCGTTGAGTCTGGAACTCGGTGAAGGAAGCGAAA
>Ga0307510_10004128_pt1 | contig 17049 bp, 14 predicted proteins | sample 12_EM_MG_FD_207224 | JGI IMG/M metagenome (GOLD analysis project Ga0307510, IMG submission 207224) | Populus trichocarpa ectomycorrhiza microbial communities from riparian zone in the Pacific Northwest, United States - 12_EM | ecosystem: Host-associated > Plants > Roots > Unclassified | place...
CTGGCAGATAAGAACTATATTAATTCGTTGAATGTAATTCATAAAAAGATGATTTAACACACTTCGACTCCGCTCAGTGCAGGCTAGAGATAGGTATTATTAAAAAAAGAATACAAAAAAGAAATACATTTCTTTCACATAGCGAGGCTATGTGTGTTTTAAATAAGTGAAACGCCTGCTTTTAAGTTTACAAAAACAATATTCCTATGTGTTGAGAAAATAATACGTCCAACAGGTTATATTAGTTTGATCAAGACTCCCACCAGAGCAGCAATAACAATAATATGGGGTTCTTGTAATTTTTTGACATATATTAAAATTAAAATGGTTCCTATAGCAATCAGGGTAGTAGGAATATCAATAATTGTGCGCAGGGTAATTACTATTACGGCACCAACCAAAGCACCAATTACCCCGGCAGTTATTCCGTCAACAAACGCTTTGATACTTTTGTTCTGCGATATTTTTTTGAAATAGGGAGCAGGAATAACCGTAAACAAATAGCAAGGAAGAAAAGTTGCTAAAGCAGCTACACAAGCCCCGGTAAATCCACCCACTAAATAACCAATAAATCCAACCGTAATAACAACAGGACCGGGAGTAATCATGGCTACAGCAACGGCATCAACAAACTGATTTTCGGTTAGCCATTGGTGTTCAGTAACAACCCCTGCATGTAAAAAAGGAACAATAGCTAAACCGCTTCCAAAAACAAAGGCTCCGGCTTTAATAAAGAACCAGGCAAGATCTCCTAGTTTTCCAAGTTCTATAGCAGAGAATCCAGAGGTGGCTAACAGAAATAAAGAAGCTGTTTTAGGTCGTTTGATCCATTCGGGCGGTGCTTTTACAATCATATAAATAAAACCTAAAAGGATGAACAATGTTAGTTCTTCTCTTTGGGTTACAGCGGTAAGAATAATGGCGGAAAGGTAAAATATCCAGAGCAGCCAATTATTTTTGATGGCTGGAATTTCAAATTTGCTAATCGATTTGGTAGTAAGTTTATAAGAACTTAAAACAATAATACCAATTACTGCTGCGCTTATACCATAAAAAACAGCTTGCATCCATGGTAAACCACCATATACCTGGTAAGCCATACCTAATAAAACTACCATTATGAAAGAAGGAAGAACAAACGCCAGTCCGGATAAGGTAGCACCTAAAATGCCATAGTGTACAAACCCCATATAAATTCCTAATTGTGCCGCTAATGGACCAGGTGCTAATTGAGATAATGCCAATCCTTCTTTAAAGTCGGAGTCATTAATCCATTTTTTGTCTTCGACCAAATCACGTTGCATATAATTAACTAAGGCTACGGGACCACCAAATCCTGTTGTGCCAAGTTTAAGAAAATATTTAACCAGGTCGGTTAAAGTATAATTAGGTTGATTTTTTATAATTTCAGACATAATTTGGTTTTAAAAATATTAAAACGAGATTCCAAATTGAAGACCTAATGTTAATGAAGCAGGTTTGTCATTGCCAAATCTTACGGGTAAAGGTACAGATATGTAATAATTATAATCTTCATGTATACCAATGGCTTTGCTCAATACAGGGGTAAAACCATATCGGCCGGAAGTTTCAAAAGCCATTCTGCCGGCAAAAGTAAAGTCGTTTTTTAATCGCACCAGTATTCCCGGATGAATTAATACATTATTGACTTTGCTAATTTCTTTGTCGCTTGTTATAGTTGGAACTATTTCGAATGAAAAACCAATAGTTTTATTTTTCCAAATGTTTATGGCAATTGGCATTCCAACTACGTAATGATCTTTAAAATTAGTAGTGGTTTCTTCTGATGTAAATGTTACTAATGGATGTACAATCCCTACAGTAGCTTTTATTTTTGGAAAAACTTCTGCTTCATTTTGAGCATATAATTTTGAAGATAAAATTGTAAAAACCAGAATGATTAAGGAGCTTAATACAAAGTGTTTTTTTTTCATAATATAAAAAATAAAAGTTTATATTTTTGAAATTAAAACCGCCGCAATGTGTAATGTACAGTACGGCGGTTTTATAATTTTATAATGACTAAAAAATTATAAAGAATATTTAAAAGTGATTCCGTAAGTTCTTTGATCACCTAATACAGCCGCATATTGCCCTGAATTTCCTCCGGCAGGCAATAATTGTTCATAATAATCTTTATTTAAAAGATTACGTCCCCAGATTTGAATTGATAAACCTTGCGATGCACGGAAACCTAAACGGCCATTAAATATTGCATAACCGTCAACTACTAAATATTTTGAAGCTGAAGGGCTTGATGAGAATTCAGAACGAGCATAAGAATCAAGACCAATAAAAATTTTACCTGCATTTCCGAAGAATTTAGCCTTGTCAGAAAGCTCACCGCCTAAAGATCCTGCCCATTTTGAAGCACCAGGCAAATCAGTTCCAGAAACATCTTTATAAGCTACAGAAGATCCTGTTTCTTCCAAAGGAAGCGGTGCATTAGTAAATTTAACATATTTACCGTCTGTATAAGTGGCAGCTCCATTTATAGTCAGGTGACTGCTAATTACAAAACTGGCATCCATTTCCGCACCTCTTACCCGTACTTTATCAGCATTGGCAAGATATCCACGGTTTACACCCAATTCGGCAGCCTGAACATTTGTTTGAAAATCTTTGATATCTGTATTAAAGAATGTCAGGTTGAATATTGAGTTTTTAAACGGAGAAGTTTTTACTCCAATTTCATAGTGATTTACTTTTTCAGGTTTAATTACTGCAAGATCAAGTAATGGTTCACCAGCTGAATTACTTGGAAGTCCGGCAACATTTACACCAACCGGTTTGTAACTTTTTGCATAAGTGGCATAAGCATTGATTTTGTCAGAAGCTTTATAAGATACTGTTATATTTCCTGAAAAATCAGTATTATCAGTGTTTGATTTAAAAGCCTGGTCAGTATAAACCAGTTTTTTCAAGGCAATCAATGCCGGATCAGTAGTTTGAAGACCTCCGTATGTTGTACGGCTGTAATCTGCATCTTTTTTGTCAAAATTATATCTTAAGCCCGGTAATATATGTAAACGTTCTGTTATTGCCCAATCCAATTGACCAAATACTGCTGCACTGGATGCTCTTATGCGGGCATCAGTTTTTATACCATATCCTTCAAAAAGACCTGGTGTTTTCCATAGATTGCTTGTTGTACTTTGAGAAAATCTCCATTGTGCATTCCCTGATTCCTCAGTTCCATTTGTTTGTGATGTCTGATCAATAAAAAACACACCTGCAACACCACTCAAACCAGATGCAAGCTGACCTGCATAGCGAACTTCTTGTGTTATTTGTGTTTGTCTTGTTGGGTTTTGCGATTTTGCAAGTACTTGTAATCCTGTAAAATCTCTGTCATTTGATGGGTCCCAATTCCAAAAACGCCAGGCGGTAGTTGAAGTAAGAGTTCCACCTCCAATTTTTGTATCAATATTTAGAGATATACCTCCCATATCTTGTCCTGAACGCCATGGTGTATCCTGATCAATTTTACGATCAAATGCATTCTGGCTTGGAAGCTTGTAATTCAAATCAGCAATAATTGCGTCAAATTGACGGTAAGCAGCTCTTTTAGTTGGAGCAACACCAGCAATAACCTGAGCATATCCGTCCGGACGCTGAGTTGTTATATCTGCTGCAAATATAATATTAGTGTTTTCTGATGGAGTGTAAAGTAATTGACCTCTGATTCCTTGATTATTAAGCGTGTTTGTAGCTCTTCCAGTTGCAACATTGTCAACTAAACCATCACGTTGTGTACCGGAAAAGGAAAGGCGGCCTGCTATTTTTTTACCTAAAGCACCTGTAACAGAAGCTTTGGCTTGAAGAAATGCATAATTTCCATAACTCAATTCAAAGTCAGCACCTGAAGTAAAACTTGGTTTACGCGTTGTAATGTTAAAGGCTCCGGAAGTTGTATTTTTACCAAATAAAGATCCTTGTGGTCCACGTAACACCTCAATTTGTTCTACATCAATAAAATCAAGTGTTGTTGCAGCCGGACGGGCATAATATACACCGTCTACATAAAAACCAACACCAGGATCGATACCATCATTTGTAAGTCCGAAAGGAGAACCCAGGCTTCGGATGTTAATTCCTGTGTTTCTTGGATTTGATGAATACAACTGAACAGATGGTACTAATTCTTTTATACGGTTAACGTTGAAAGCACCTGCTTGCTCAGCTTGTTTACCAGTTATTACAGATACGGCGATCGGTACGTCCTGAACTTTTTCTATTCGACGTCGGGAAGAAACAACTACTTCAATAAGAGCATTTTCTTCGTCAAGAGTTACCTGAACCGGAGCTGCCGGTAAATCAATGAATTCTAATTGTGTAGTTTTATATCCTACATATTGGACTAAAAGTGTCAACGGAAGTTTTCCTCGTGTGTCGATGCTGAATTTTCCGCTGGCATCAGTTGTTACGCTAAAAATGGTTCCTTTAATGATCACATTAGCTGCTTCTAAAGGAATGTTTTGATTATTTGTTACTACTCCTTCAATGTTTTGTGCGAATGAAATAGAGAATGTTAAAACTAGTATTGTTGTGAATATATTTTTTATAGATGTTTTCATTTTTATATTAAGTATATGTGATTAGTAGAATTTTAAATAAATTTTTTTACCAACACATGCACATCATAAATGAATTGTTTTTTATAGAAATGAAGTTTTTCTTACTGTTATTTTGCAAAAGAATTTTTGATACACCTGACTTGCTTAAATGTATTTTCATAAGTTAAAAATTTGTGAATGTTTGTTAATTATTTTTTTGGCAAATATACACAAGTTCTATAAATATAGTAGAATTTAAAAAATATTTTTTTATTTTTTTATCAATGAGGCTATAGTAATGCCTTGCATGGCTTTCAAAGTTTCGTCACGAATAATCATTAAGCCGTGTCGCAGACTGCATTCCTCCTCAGTTTTGCAATCAGCACAAGCTTCATAAAAATTTAAAGAAGCACAAGGCAAAAGTGCAATTGCACCGTCAAACAAACGATGAATTTCGGCTAAAGTGATATCATTTTTAGATTTTATCAGGTAATATCCGCCAAATTTTCCTTGTTTACTGCTCACAAAACGTCCTCGTTTCAGATCTAATAAGATTTGCTCTAAAAACTTTTTCGGAATATTCGCGCCATCAGCAATTTCTATTGTTTTAGAAATGTGATTTTCGTCTTGTTCCGCTAAATAAAGTAAGGCTTTAAGGGCGTATTTTGCTTTATGTGATAACATACATTGTTATTATTTATTACTATTTGCTTATTATTTATTAAACTAAAAATACATCTTTAAGTTTAAACCTGAAACCTGAAACTAAAAAAACTTGAAACAAAAAGATAGATTTACCAGCTTCCACCTGAACCTCCACCGGAGAATCCGCCTCCGCCAAAACCGCCTCCGAAGCCACCGCCTCCGCCAAAACCACCACCAGATGATCCTCCTCCAAAACCGCTTCCTCCTCCAAAACCACCGCTTCTGCCAAGACTACTTAGAAGAATTACATCCATTAGGCTAGGGCCGCCGCCGCTGTTATTGCCTGAATTTCCTCCACCGCCTCTTTTGTTTCGGGAAAGTAAAATTAATACAATTACAATAATTACAATAAAAGGGAATATCGGAAAACCTTTTCCTTTGGATTGTTGTTTGCGTTCACCTTTATATTTTCCTTTAAAAACATCAAAAAGAGCATCAGCACCTTTGTCGAGTCCTCTGTAATAACTTCCGGCTTTAAATTCCGGGATGATAATGTTTCGGGTAATCTCACCACCAATACCGGCAGTTAAACGATCTTCTAAACCATATCCGGGTGAAATCCAGATTTTTCTTTCGGCTTTAGCCAATAGAATTAAAACACCATTATCTTCTTTTGCCTGACCAATTCCCCATTGATGGGCCCATTTTGGTGTAAGAATTCCAATGTCTTCACCTTTTAAACTTTCAATGGTAATAACAACAATCTGTGTAGAAGTAGAATCGGAATAACGAACCAGTTTTTCTTCCAGTTGTGTTTTTTCAGTTGCACTTAAAACATTGGCATAATCGTAAACTGAGGTTTGTTTTTCGGGTATTTTCGGTATTTCAAACTGTGCAAAAATACTATTGCAGATAAATAACGCTATAAACAAGAAGGTAGACTGAAAAATTCCGTTGGAATTTGATATTTTATTTTTGGAAATTTTCATTGTTTATCCTTTTGATATTTCGTTTGATAATTCGTTGGTGTCGTTTTCAGACCAGGGGAAGTTCTTTTTCAACTGTTCGCCAGCACTCAGAATACCATTAACAATACCTTGTTTAAAGTTTCCTGACTTAAATTGTTCCACCATTTTATCTTTGGTAGAATCCCAAAAATCCGTTGGAACAACATCGTTAATGCCTTTATCTCCACAAATAGCAAAACCTTTATCTGCTACCGCAAAGTAAAACAAAACACCATTTTTAAGCTGCGTTTCATCCATTTTTAATTCATGAAAAACTTCTAAAGCCCTGTCAAAAGGAACTTTAGAGGTTGTCTGTTCTATATGTGCTCTAATTTCGCCAGAAGTATTTCTTTCGGCCACGCGAATAGCTTCAACAATTTCCTGCTCTTCTTCTTTGGATAAAAAATCTTCTACTTTTGACATTGAAATTATTTTAGATATTAGATTTCAGGTTTCAGATTTCAGAATAAACTGAAATCTAAAATCGTTAACCAAAAATATTATTTTTTTAGAATTTTACTTCAACTGGTTTATCGGCACCTTCAACTGCATTGAAATAGGCTTTTTCTTTAAATCCAAACATACCTGCAAATAAACTATTTGGAAATGTTTTGATATGACTGTTGTATGGTTTAACTGCTTCATTGAAACGGGTTCTGGCCGTTAAAATCTGATTTTCAGTACTTGCTAATTCATCTTGCAATTTTAAGAAATTTTCATTTGCTTTTAAAGTAGGATATTGTTCAACAGATACTAATAATCTGGACAAAGAGCTGCTTACCCCACTTTGGGCTTTGTTGAATTCAGCAAGTTGTTCCGGCGTAATATTAGTTGGATCAACAGTCACACTTGTTGCTTTTGCACGGGCTTCGATAACTGCTGTTAAAGTTGATTTTTCAAAATCAGCAGCCCCTTTTACGGTATTTACTAAGTTCCCAATAAGATCATTTCTTCTTTGATAAGCCGTTTGTACATCTCCCCAAGATTGCTCTACAGTTTGATTTAATGTTACAGCAGTATTGTTAATTCCTTTAACCCAGCTGTATATTACAAAAATAACAACTGCACCAATAATCCAAGGCAAAAATCTTTTCATGTGTATTTAATTTAAGTTTATTTCTAATTTTTATATTATAATTCGTTTTTAATTTCTGTTAATTGTGTTTTTATGGTCTCTAATTTACGTATTATTTCGAATTTATCTAATGTTTTCTTTTGACCTTCTTTCAAATGCGTCTTGGCACCTTCAAGCGTAAACCCGCGTTCTTTAACCAAATGGTAAATCAATTGCAGATTGGTTATATCTTCAGGCGTAAACATTCTGTTGCCTTTTGCATTCTTTTTGGGTTTAAGGATATCAAATTCACTGTCCCAAAACCGAATTAAAGAAGCATTAACATTAAAAGCCCTGGCAACTTCGCCAATACTGTAATATCTTTTATCTTTTGAAAGCTCAATATGCATGATGTTTCGCTTTATTTTTTATTTACAACTCAATACTTTTTCAAAATATTAGTCTAATGATTGATTTTCCTGATTGGCTAATTTTGAAATTGCCACATATTCAACTGCCGATATATTTCCGTAGTAAAAATTCAATGGATTCACGACTTTTCCATCTTTATGTACTTCATAATGGCAATGCGGGCCTTCCGATCTTCCCGTACTTCCTACATACCCTATAACGTCTCCGCGTTTTACATGCTGCCCGGCCCTGCAATTGTATTTGCTTAAATGGGCATACAAACTCTCATAGCCAAATCCGTGTCGGATAACAATATGATTTCCATACCCTGATGCCGAATTGTCAGCTCTGGCAACAACACCATCTCCTGTAGCGTATATTGGTGTTCCGGTATTGGCAGCAAAATCCATTCCATTATGCATTTTTCGAACTTTCGTAAAAGGATCTGTCCTATACCCAAAACCCGAAGCCATTTGTTTTAAATTCTCATTACGAACAGGTTGTATTGCCGGAATTGCCAATAATAAATTTTTTTTGGCGCCTGCCAATTTCAAAATCTCGTCTAATGATTTTGACTGAATTGCCAATTCCTTTGATAACTGATCAATACGTTTTGTAGTCGTCATTACCAATGTCGAATTATTATAACCCTCTAAATCTTTATATCTGTTCAAATCTTTAAACCCGGATTTTCGAATGGAGTCCGGAATTTCCGATCTGTTAAAATAGACTCTGTAAATATTATTGTCTCTATTCTCGAGAGCTTGGGCCACATCGTCAATTTCATCCATTTTTTTATTCAATATGGCGTATTGTAACTTCAGATTCTCAATTTCACGAGCCTGAAAACGGTCTTTTGGCGTTTCAAAATAAGGAGTGTTCAATAAGATTACAAAAGATAAAAATCCAAATAAACCTGCTGCTACTAAAAACAAAATGGCAAACCCTAATTTAATCCGCTTTTTGGTTTTTATTTTCGTATACGCCAGATTTTCTGAATCGTAATAATATTTTACTTTCGCCATATTTTAAAATACCCTATTTTTGCACACTGTAAAAATGTTAGTCGAACAAATTTAATAAATGTTTCAGTTGTTCAACGCTTTTTTTCAAGAATAAAAAACAATTAGATAATTAGGTAACGGGGTAATTAGATAATTAATTATAAAAATTTATTTTTAATTATCACATTTTCAAATTGTCACATTTTCGAATTAAAATATGAAATCACAAGACGTACGTAAACAATTTTTAGACTTTTTTCAGAGCAATGGACACTTAATCGTTCCATCGGCTCCAATCGTGCTTAAAGACGATCCAACCCTTATGTTCAATAACTCGGGAATGGCCCAGTTTAAAGAATATTTTTTAGGAAACGGAACTCCAAAAAGTAAAAGAATTGCCGATACGCAAAAATGTCTTCGTGTTTCAGGAAAACATAACGATCTTGAAGATGTAGGTTTTGACACTTATCATCATACTATGTTTGAGATGCTTGGTAACTGGTCTTTTGGAGATTATTTCAAAAAAGAAGCTATTAATTGGGCATGGCAATTATTGACAGAAGTTTATAAAATTCCAAAAGAAAATCTTTATGTTTCTGTTTTTGAAGGAAGTAAGGAAGATAATGTTCCTTTCGATCAGGAAGCTTGGGATATCTGGAAAACTTTAATAGACGAAGACCGAATTATTCTTGGAAATAAAAAAGACAATTTCTGGGAAATGGGCGATCAGGGACCCTGCGGACCTTGTTCTGAAATTCACGTTGATTTACGTCCGGAATCTGAAAAAGCATTGGTTACCGGAAAAAGTTTAGTAAACAACGATCACCCGCAAGTAGTTGAAATCTGGAATAATGTATTCATGGAATTCAACCGTAAAGCTGATGGGTTGTTAGAAAAACTACCTGCACAGCACGTTGATACCGGAATGGGATTTGAGCGTTTGTGTATGGCATTACAAGGAAAAACATCAAATTATGATACCGATGTTTTTACACCGCTTATCGAAAAAGTAGAACAAATTACAGGTTTAAAATATACTCCAAACGATGTCACTCTGAGCGGAGTCGAAGAGTCAGAAGAACAAAACAAAACCAATATTGCAATTCGTGTTGTGGTAGATCACGTTCGTGCTGTTGCGTTTGCAATAGCCGACGGACAATTACCATCGAATACTGGTGCAGGTTATGTAATTCGTAGAATTTTACGTCGTGCGATTCGTTACGGATTTACATTCTTAAATACAAAAGAGCCTTTTATCAATAAATTGGTAGAAGTTTTGGCAAACCAAATGGGAGAGTTTTTCCCGGAAATCAAATCACAGCAACAATTGGTTACCAATGTAATTCGTGAAGAAGAGGCATCTTTTTTAAGAACTTTAGATCAGGGTTTACAATTATTGGATAATGTAATTGCCCAAACTAAAGGTGAGGAGGTTTCAGGAGCAAAAGCATTCGAATTGTATGACACTTTTGGTTTCCCAAAGGATTTGACTGCTTTGATTTTGAAAGAAAAAAATATGTCTTTCAACGAAGCAGAATTTGATGTATCGATGCAGGAACAAAAAAATCGTTCACGTGCAGCATCTGAAGTTTCAACAGAAGACTGGTCAGTTTTGATTCCCGGAAATGTGGAAACGTTTGTAGGTTACGATCAATTAGAAAATGATGTAAAAATTACAAGAATCCGTAAAGTTGACAGTAAAAAAGACGGAATTCTATACCAAATAGTTTTAGACAATACACCATTTTATCCGGAAGGAGGAGGACAAGTGGGTGATAAAGGAACATTGCTTTCTGCAAATGAAATAATCGAAATCATCGATACAAAAAAGGAAAATAATTTGATTTTGCATTTTGCAAAACAATTGCCAGAAAATATTGAAGCTGGTTTTACAGCAAAAGTCAATACCAATTTAAGAAGTTCAACTTCTAAAAATCACTCCGCTACGCATTTAATGCATTTGGCTTTGAGAGACCTTCTTGGAACTCATGTGGAACAAAAAGGGTCATTAGTAAATTCAAACTATCTGCGTTTTGACTTTTCGCATTTTTCTAAAGTTTCAGATGAAGAATTACGTCACGTTGAAGCAAGTGTAAATGAACAAATCGAGGCACAATTGCAATTGGTAGAACACAGAAATATTCCAATTAAGGAAGCATTGGATAAAGGCGCAATGGCATTGTTCGGAGAGAAATACGGAGATAATGTTCGTATGATTGAATTTGGCGAAAGCAAAGAACTTTGTGGTGGAATTCACGTAAAAAATACAGCAGAAATCTGGCATTTCAAAATCATTTCTGAAGCTGCGGTCGCAGCTGGAATTCGCCGTATTGAAGCGATTACAGGCGATGCGGTAAAAAACTTTTATCAAAATCAAGAAAATACATTATCTGAAATAAAAGAAACATTAAAAAATCCTCAGGATACTATTAAAGCAGTAGTTTCATTGCAGGAAGATAATGCTAAACTGAAAAAACAAGTGGAGCAATTGCTTAAAGAAAAAGTAAATGCATTAAAAACGGAACTTGAAAAAGATTTTCAGGAGATCAATGGAGTAAATTTCCTTGCCAAACAAGTAGATTTAAGTATGGCTTCGACGAAAGATTTGGCTTCTGCTTTAGGAAGTTCAAAACCGGATTCGTTTGTATTTTTGGCTTCAATTGAAGACGGTCAGCCAAATATTCACTGTTATATTGCTAAAGAATTGGTAGCAAGCAAAAGCTTAAATGCAAATGCGGTTATTAAAGAATTAGGAAAGTATATTGAAGGAAATGGAGGAGGACAGCCTTTCTTCGCATCCGGAAAAGGTAAAAATGTAAATGGAATTTCTGAAGCTTTGGCGAAAGCAATCGAATTTATAAAATAAAAAGGTTCATTTTTGAATCTCGCAAAGACGCAGAGTCGCAAAGTTTTTAAATGCTTTGCGACTTTTTTTTATTCAATTCACTAAAGATTGAATTTTTCGAAAGCGCCAATTTTTTCGCCATTTTTGTCATCCTGAGGAACGAAGGATCTCCACAAGAAACTCTACAATCATAATCGCCAATCTTTGCGGAGATCCTTCGTTCCTCAGGATGACAAGTTTGTGGAAAACCATTAGCAACTAAAAAAAAGTTATTTTCGCTCCCCAATCTGCTGGCGCCACATCGCATAATACAACCCTTTTTCTACAATTAAATCTTCATGCTTGCCTTGCTCGATAATTTTGCCCTGTTCTAATACAAATATTTTATCAGCATGCATTACGGTAGATAATCGATGGGCAATTAAAACTGTGATTCTGTTTTTGTCTGAGATATTTCGGATAGTTGCATTGATTTCTTCTTCGGTGATAGAATCCAATGCAGAAGTAGCTTCATCAAATATCAATAAATTCGGATTTCTTAAAATAGCGCGGGCGATTGACAAACGTTGTTTTTCACCACCGGAAACTTTCATTCCGCCTTCGCCAATTGTGGTATTTAAACCATCTTCTGCACGAATTAGCAATTTTTCACAACTTGCTCTTTTTAAGGCATCATACAAATCTTCATCAGTTGCATTTGGTTTTACAAACAATAAGTTTTCACGAATTGTTCCTGAAAATAATTGGGCATCCTGAGTTACAAATCCTAATTGTTTTCTTAAATCTAATAAATCAATTTCGGTAGAATCAATATCATTATAAAGGACCTGACCTTCTGCAGGGACATATAATCCAACCAGTAATTTTACCAAAGTTGTTTTTCCGGAGCCTGACGGACCTACAAAGGCAACAGTTTCTCCTTGTTTAATATCAAAATTAATGTTTTCTACTGCTTTAAATTTGGCTGTTTTATGTTTGAAACTTACATTAGAAAAAAGTAAAGATTGAATTGCTCCAACATGTTTTGGAGTTTTCGGACGAAATTCTTTCGGAGCATTCAAAAGAACCCTGAAATTTTCCATTGAAACTTTTGTTTCATTAAGTGCAATAATAAAATTGCCTAATTCTTGTAAAGGCCCAAAAATAAAGAAGGTAAAAAATACCATCGTCAATAAATCTCCCACAATAATTTTACCTCCAAACAAGAAATAATATAAAGTAAAAACGACACAGGTTCTTAAAAAATGAACAGTAGTTCCCTGAATAAAACTTAAACTCCTGATAAAACGGATTTTTTCCAGTTCAAGATGTAAAATTTTAAAGGTATTCAAATTTAAACGTTTTTCTTCCTGATATGTTAATCCAAGACTTTTTACAAGCTCAATATTTCTTAAACTTTCTGTTGTAGAACCCGCTAATGCATTGGTTTGGTTTACAATTTTTTTGGAAACGATTTTAATTTTTTTGCCCAGGTACGAACTTACTAAAGCAATAATGGGTGCAGTGATTAAAAATATTATTGAAATGCGATAATCAATTCGCGAAACATAAAGTATTACAAATACGAAACCGATAATAGTTTGGAAAATTAAAGAGATTGAGAGTGTAATTAATTTTTCAGAATCAGAGCGAACTTTGGTTAATTTGCTCAAGGTTTCACCGCTTCGCTGATCCTCAAATTCTGCAAAAGGTAAATCGAGAGATTTTTTGATTCCGTCCGTATACATTTGAGCACCGGTTCTTTGAATAACGATATTGGTAAAATAATCCTGAAAGTTTTTGGTAATTCTTGAAACCATGGCAGCACCAAGTGAAAGACCCAACCAGAAAGATAAAGATTTTATGAATCCCATTTCATTTCCTTTGTATTTAGCCAGCCCGACCCCGCAATCCTGCATTAATTTACCTGTAATAATAGAATCTGATAAGCTGAAACAGATGTTTATTGTTGCCATAATCAAAGCAAAAAGCAACAGCATTTTATGTTTGATTATATAGGAATATAATAATTTCATAAGTGAATTTGAATTTATAAGAAATACAAAAGTAGTGAATAGATTGACTTTTATAAAAAGGATTTTCTGTTATTATAATTTAAAACTTTAAAGTAAGGTTTTTAAGTTTTGAAGATTCCACGATATTACTTTTTTTTAATGTAAACCAAATAAAATGTCATTTTGGATTCTTTTATTAAGCAGTTGTGTAATACTGGTATTTGTATTAATTACATAAATATTGTTTTAGTTTTTTTAAAATAGCTAGAATATCGTTTGGATTTAAGACTTTTTTTGTAATACATTTACCCAAAATAATAAAATATAATTTAATAAAAATGAAAAAAATTTTACTTCTTTTTTGTGCTATGACACTAGCATTAACTTCTTGTTCTAGTGATTCTGATTCTAGTGATTCTGATTCTGTTTTACTTAAAAAAATTGTTTTAACAGGGTCAGATGGGAAAACAACAGTAAATTATACATATAACGGTAATAAACTTGTAAGCATTATTGATGATTTTAAAGAGATAAATATGCATTACACTTACACAGGAGATTTAATTACTAAAATTGAATTTAAATTTCCTGATGGATCAATAGAGCAAACAAATACGTTTTTATATGGAACTGATGGGGAATTAGCAACTTTTTTAAGAGTTGAATCTGAGGGAGATGAGTTATGGGGGTACAAAGAAGTTTATACTTATAATGCAAATGGTACAGTTTCTGTAAAAGGATATAGTGGAGATGATAAAACTCAAACTATTGCTTCAGGAACATCAGTAATTACATTTGTTAATGGAGATGTATCCGAAATAACAAGTACAAATTCACCAAATCATAAATATACTTACGATAGTAAAAATAATGCAGCAAAAAATATTTTAGGTCTTGATAAAATTGCTTTTGTAGATGGTGAAGGAACTGACGTTTTTCATAATGAACTTTCTGATACTTCAGATGGAGAAATTTGGTCTACTTACAGTTTTACGTATAATTCAGATGGTTATCCTGAAAAAAGTACTAGTAATGAAGAAGGGGAAAGTATTACTTCAGAATATTTCTATTAGTAAGTAAATTATAGCCTTATATTAAAAGCCAAATGCATTTTTGCATTTGGCTTTTTTTTGGGATTATATTTCCCTGCTTTTGAACACCCACCATCTAGCTATTCCATCTTGAAATAAAATACTTTCTGTATTTGGTTTTTTTATTTGGTGGAAATTCGTGAAATTCGTGTTTAAATTATAAAGCATGCAATTCAGAACCCAAATTCCGCTTTCTAAAACCAATAATCCAATCGATTATAATTCGAAGATACTTTCTATTGGTTCTTGTTTTGCAGAAAATATGGCTCATAAATTTGATTATTTTAAATTTCAAAACGAAACAAATCCATTTGGGATTATTTTTAATCCGGTTTCGATTGAGAGAATAATCAGAAGAATTGTTGAACAGGAATTATTTACAGAAAAAGATGTTTTCTTTCATAATGAACGCTGGCATTGTTTTGATGTACATTCGGATTTAAGCAATCCGGATAGAGTAGAATTACTGGAGAGTTTAAATAAAGCCATTGAGGTAACAAACAAGCAATTACAAGAAGCCACACACATCATTATTACTTATGGAACCTCATGGATTTATAGAAATGTTGAAAGTGAACAAATTGTGGCAAATTGCCATAAAGTTCCTCAAAAACAATTTTTAAAAGAACTATTAGCTGTTGATACAATTCAGAAAAGCATCCAAGATACAATCGATTTAATTCAGACTTTAAACCCGAATATTAATTTCATATTCACCGTTTCCCCAGTACGCCATATCAAAGATGGTTTTACAGAAAATCAATTAAGTAAATCACATTTATTCACAGCTCTGCATTCAATTCTAAAATCTACAATCTATAATTTACAATCAGATTACTTCCCATCGTACGAAATCATGATGGATGAACTTCGCGATTATCGTTTTTATGGTGAAGATATGCTGCATCCCAATCAGGTGGCAATCGATTATATCTGGAAACGATTCGGTGAAAATTATATTTTACCGGAAAGTATTTCTATCATGCAGGAAGTTGATGAAATTCAAAAAAGTCTGCGTCACCGAAGCTTTAATCCTGAATCTGAACAGCATCAAAAATTCTTAGCTAAACTGCAGCAAAAAATTAAGTTTTTAGGTGAAAAATTACCTCATATAAAATTTTAAAAACTCAAAAATAAGTAAGAAAATAATTATTGTCCATGAAATTTTAGAATAATTGCGTGTAATTATGTAAATTGTTAAAGTATAAATTTTACAATTTTGTAAACTGGGAACAATACTTTCGGTAACGTAATTTTAATCTAATGTGTTTTATGACGTATGAATAAGAAGTCAATTCATTTTCTAAAAAAAACACTGCGTGTGCTGCTTTGGTGTGTAGTTTCGATAGTCGCACTTTTACTTCTCCTTACGATTTTAATTCAGATTCCGTCGATTCAGAATTTTGCAAAAGATAAAACGATAACGTATCTGCATAAAAAAATCAAAACTAAAGTTTCCCTGGATCGAATAGCAATTAAATTTCCTAAAGATGTTGTTTTGGAAGGTTTTTATTTTGAGGACCAAAAAAAAGATACTTTATTAAGCGGTAAACGTTTAGAAGTAGATGTTGATTTATTTAAACTTATAAGCAGCGAGCTCGAAATCAATTCGATTTCACTTGAAAATGTAAAAGCTAATGTTTCACGAAATAAAGACGGCGTTTTTAACTTCGATTACATTCTTAAAGCTTTCGAGTCTAAAGAACCTAAAAATCCGGATAGTAAACCTTTTAAAATATCGGTTGTAAAAGTAAATCTCGATAATGTCAGGTTTAATTTTAAAGATGATTTTTCTAAAAATGATATTCGTGTAAATATTGCTCATTTTGATACAAAATTCAAAAAGTTTGACTTAGATAAAATGGATTTTAATATTCCAAATATTAACTTAAACGGTTTGAAACTGGTTTTGAATCAGGATGTTGTAGAGAAGATTGCTGAAGTTTCAGTAAAAACTGTCGATACGATCTCGAAAAGAAAAGATTTTAAATTAAAATTAGGCAAAATCAGTTTGTCAAAAATTGATATTTCATACGATAATAAAGATTCAAAACTGGATTCAGGAATACGTTTAGGGAATTTAGAATTGTCTGTTAATGAAATTGATTTGAATAAGCAGCTTTTGGATTTTGATACTTTCGAATTAAAAGATCTAAAAGGAAATCTGAGGTTGGGAGCGAAAGATAAACAAATGAAAGCTCCAAGTTTAGATTCGACGTCAATCAAACAATCCGGATGGAAAGTAAGACTAAATGATGTCAATATACAAAATATAGCTTTCAGGTTTGATGATATGCAATCAAAGCCAACTCAAAGCGGAATTGATTACAGTCATCTGGATTTAAGTAAATTCAATCTTAAAGCCCAGAAATTCTATTACGGAAATGATACAATTTACGGAAATATAAAATCGCTTGCCGC
>Ga0307510_10004129_pt1 | contig 17045 bp, 11 predicted proteins | sample 12_EM_MG_FD_207224 | JGI IMG/M metagenome (GOLD analysis project Ga0307510, IMG submission 207224) | Populus trichocarpa ectomycorrhiza microbial communities from riparian zone in the Pacific Northwest, United States - 12_EM | ecosystem: Host-associated > Plants > Roots > Unclassified | place...
GGGGGATCGAAGCCCTCTCTCGGCACCAGACATACAGAACCTCGTTAGCTCAGTGGGATCAAGAGCGCCGGTCTACGAAGCCGGAGGTCGTACGTTCGAGTCGTGCACGAGGTACCAGCAACGGGTGCGTGGCAGAGAGGCCGATTGCGGCTGCCTGTAAAGCAGCCTCCCACGAGGACACGGTGGTTCAAATCCATCCGCACCCACCAGCCACACCGGGCTAGCTCAATTGGCAGAGCGGCGGCCTCCAAAGCCGAAGGTTCGCGGTTCGACTCCGTGGTCCGGTGCCAGTTCATCTCGACGTAGCCAAGTGGTCGAAGGCGACGGCCTGCAAAGCCGAAGGCGCAAGCCCGCGTCCGTTCGAATCGGACCGTCGAGTCCAGGCCTCGTTAGCTCAGTGGACGAGAGCGGCCGGCTTCTACCCGGCGGGTCGGCCGTTCGAGTCGGTCACGAGGCACCAGTTCATTTCCCCGATAGCGCAGTTGGCAGAGCGCCTGGCTGTTAACCAGGAGGTCCGTGGTTCGAAACCACGTCGGGGAGCCAGTTCAGTTTGATCTCGCGTAGCTCAGTGGTAGAGCAGCGTCTTGATAAGGCGCAGGTCGATGGATCGTTCCCATCCGCGGGTACCAATTCTTCAGCTCGGTGTGGCGCAGATGGCAGCGCGCGTGATTTGGGATCACGAGGCCGCAGGTTCGAGACCTGCCATCGAGACCACCTTCACTCTTTGCTCCAACCTACCTTAAACAATCATGAAACGCTCGACCATCCAGCGCAGGCAGGACGCCGAGCGCGAACGAATAGAACTCTGCGACGCCGCACTTCGCCGCGTGACGCGCCGTGCGCGGTCCACGCCGGACTTCCGCAAGGCGATCGAAGAAGCTGAACATGGCTTTTCCGGCGAAATCGTGCGCGATCCCCAGTCCTGGCAGCCGCAGATGAAGACGCGCGACGCCGCGCGCCTGCGCGTTGCGGCAGCGCGGCATCTCTTCTCGCGGTACCCGGTTCCCGCGTTTCTCGAGCGCGTCTGGATCGACGACACGGGGCTCAGTGCGGAAGAAGTACGGCTGCGCAAGGAGTGGTACGTCACTGCGGCGCGTGGCGGTTCGCTCTACAACGCGGGCGCCAGCACCTGGTTGACGCGCAAGGAAATCCACGCCTTCCTCAATCCGTCGGCGGGCCTGGGCTTCGATGAAGCCTTCTGGGAGGCCATCGCGCGCTCTTACGCCAGCGATGCCGCCATGGCCTTGCGCATTGCGCGCTCGAAAATTGCTCGGGCGTCACGTGGCGAAACCGACTTCTGGCGTGGGGTGGCGCGCTTTTTCTGCGCCAACCCGGCACCGTTGGAAACGATCGACGATCTGTGCGACTACCTGGCCGAGTGCCGGCGGCGTGACCCTCACTACAGCCTCGTGGGCCGCACGTTGTCCGCGCTCACCCGGAGGATGCACCAGTGGCACCATGACATCGCAGCGATCGAGCGAATCGAGGCCATGCGGCGCCGGGCCCATCGGCACGTCGGACAAGCGTGGGCGGCTGACGCAGCGTGGTCTGCTTCTACGCTCGCGGATTGGGAGTGGATGCCCTCGTCCAAGGATGCAAAGGCCAAGGGCGAGCGCTTCGTGGTCCGTCAGTTGAAGCAGGCCGAGGACCTGGTGATGGAAAGTCGGGCGATGCACCACTGCGTGTCGACCTACGCGGCCAAGTGCATCGCGGGCGTCGCATCGATCTGGTCGCTCAGGCGCTGCACGAGGGACCGCATCGACCGGCTGCTCACGATCGAAGTCGATCGGCAGGACCAGGCGGTCCAGGTGCGGGGCCTCGCCAACCGGCTGGCGCACCCGGACGAGCGCAACGTGCTCGAACGCTGGGCCAAGGCGCGCGGGATCGCCCTGCGCTAAGTCGTCACGTGTGCTTGGGTGTGGCCGTAGCTCAATGGAAGAGCCGTGGGCTGTGAACCCGCTGGTGCCGGTTCGACTCCGGCCGGTCACCCCCAAGCGCATGTGCATCTCACGCTCGCGAACTCGAGTGGCAGAGAACCGGGCTCTTAACCCGGATGGTCAGGCTTGCTCGGGCCGGCACCCTCGGCCTTCGACCCGCGCTTTCAGCGCGTCCAACGCGCTGAAAGCGTTGAGCAAGCCCCTGGTGACGCACCACCCAGCAACCCCCTCGTGGCGGAATAGGCAGACGCACCGGTCTCAGAAACCGGAGCCGCAGGGCATGTCCGTTCGACTCGGACCGAGGGGACCAATTGAAAGCAGTCCGGTAGCTCAGCGGCAGAGCAGCGCCCTCATAAGGCGAAGGCCGGTGGATCGTGCCCACCCCGGACGACCAGCGATTTCGGAAGACCATCAACCACCAAGGAGGTGTGACATGAAACCGATCAACCAAGACGACGTGTGTTTTCGAGGTCACGAGCAAGCGACGCAAGGGCTTCCCGTCTGAGACGGGAGTCAAGCGCGGTGCTCGCGTTGTCGGCGGGGCGAAGGAGCTCATCGAGAAACTCGGTCGCAACGACCCATGCCCGTGTGGCTCAGCGAGGTCGTTTCAAGCGCTGCTGCTTGCGCGGCGGATGCTTTTGACGGCGTGAACCGCGACCACTACGAACGCTGAGCGATCGGCGCTTGTGCCAAACAAGGAGAGCTGCCCGAGTGGCAAGGGGCTGGCTTGCTAAGCCAAGGCCGGCGACATCGTCGCCGCGGGCGTTCGATCCGCTCGCTCTCCGCCACCAGACCATGCGGGTGTAGCTCAGAGGCAGAGCAGCCGGCTTTTAACCCGCAGGCCAGGGTTCGACACCCTGCGCCCGCACCATGGTTCCAACACAGACGGGGTGTAGTCGAGTGGCCTCAGACAGCCGGCTTTGAACCGGCGCACGCAGGTTCGAATCCTGTCGCCCCTGCCATCACCAGCCCCTTAGCTCAGAGGCAGAGCAACGCTCTTACAAAGCGAAGGTCGACGTTTCGAAATCGTCAGGGGCTACCAACCCATCACTCACTACGTCCGTAGCTCAGCTGGAAGAGCGCGACCCTCCGAAGGTCGAGGCCGGTGGTTCGAACCCACCCGGACGTGCCACGCATTTGTCCCACTTCAACGGCCCGCGAAAGGAGGCCACCCATGCACCCACACCCACACAGCCACGTGCTGCAGCTCGACATCCAGGGCACGCCCCAGGCGTGGATCTCGCTCGAGCATGCGGCCTCGCACGTGGCCTCGGGTGCGGTCGCGTGGGTCGATGGCACAGGACCTCTGGCCACGCTGCGCGGCGGCTTCAATGTCGCGCGCGGCCGGCAGTCGGTCATCGACGTGCATCCGATCATCGCGCTGCACGGCGCATCGCGCGTCAACCTGTTCGACGTGGTGCCGGCCTTCAGCAAGGGCAAGCTGTTCCGCCGCGACCGGATGACGTGCGCGTACTGCGGCCAGCGCTTCTCGGAGCGTGGCCTGCAGTGCGAACACATCGTGCCGGAGTCGCGCGGTGGCGGCTGGACCTGGATGAATCTCGTCACCGCCTGCGGTGTGTGCAACGGCCGCAAGGCCGACCGCACGCCGGAGGAAGCGCGCATGCCGCTGGTGTACCTGCCGTATGTGCCGAGCCGCTTCGAGGACTTTCTGCTCGAAGGCCGGCACATCCGCGCGGACGTACATGAGTGGTTGGCCGCGCGGCTGCCGAAGGGTTCTCGTCTGAACTAGACGACACACCAGCCATGGGCGACCTTCGGGTCGCCCATTTTTCTTGCCCGCTCAGAATGCGATGGTCATGCGCAGACCAACTCCCAACTCAACCCGTACTTTTGCAGGTACTTGCGGAGCCGGTCGGCGTCGTTGACCACCGTGCGCTGCGTACGAGAACGATCGAACAACTTGCGGCCCGCCTCCGACAGCGTCCGTGCCTCGCGGCACAGGCCCACGACCCCTTCGAGCTGCATTCGGTCGAACAGATCGAGTTCGGCAAACTGTTCCTCACCGACAAGCGATTCCAGATCGATGCCCTTGGCATCCAGAGGGCGGCTTCCGCTGTGTTGCCACAGCCAGCGCAGCCGCTGCACTTCCGCGTCGACCAATGCGGTGGAGATTCGTCCGCCGTCTGCCAAGGTGGCGAGCCGCGTGACACTCGCCGACAGATCGCGGAAGTTGCCGCTCCATGGAGCGTCAGTTGACTGCGCGAACCGCAGGTACTGGGCCTTGGCCTCGGCATTGAAGCGCACGGCGCGTCCCGTCTCGGCGGCAGCCCGCGCCAACAGGTGCTCGACATTCGGTTCAAGGTCCTCCGGGCGCTGCGCCAGGCCCGGGAGTGTGTAGGCCCAGAGGTTGATACGCGCGTACAGGTCCTCCCGAAATCGCCCTCCCGCGACATCCACGCGCAGATCCCGGTTCGTGCCCGCGATCAACTGGAAGTCGCTCGTCACCTCGCGATCGCTGCCGATAGGAAAGAAGCGCTTCTCTTCGACCGCCTTGAGCAGCATGGCCTGCTCGTCCGCGCCCAGCTCGCCGATTTCGTCGAGGAACAGCATGCCGTTGTGCGCGGTGCGCAGCAACCCCGCACGATCCGTGACCGCGCCAGTGAAGGCGCCCTTCTTGTGGCCGAACAGCGTCGAAGCGGCGCCGTCACCATGCAGCGTGGCGCAGTTGACCTCGACGAACTCGCCCGTCACCTGGTGACGCGACTTCTTCAGTTCGAACATTCGGCGCGCCAGGTGCGACTTGCCGGCGCCGGTCGGCCCGGTCAGCAGGATCGGCGCACGTGAGCGCACCGCCACGCGTTCGATCTCCTCGATCAGCGCGTTGAAGCGCTTGTTGCGCGTCGCGATGCCGCTCTTCAGGAAGTCCAGGGCGTCGTCGTGCTCCTGATTGAACCGCTTCGCAAGCGCGTCGTAGCGCGACAGATCGAGATCGATCAGCGTGTAGGCGCCCGGCTGACCGCGCGTCTGCTTCTTCGGTGGCGCCGTCTGCAGCAGAACGCCTGGAATGGAGCGTGACTCCACCAGCAGGAACATGCAGATCTGGGCGACGTGCGTGCCGGTCGTGATGTGCGCCCAGTACTGCTCGGCGTCTGGGTTGAAGGGGTAGCGGCGGACCCAGTCATACAACGCGCCATACATGTCGCCGAAGTCCCACGGATCGCGGATGTCCATCGAGATCAGGCGCACGTCCGTCTCGGGCGAGACGCTGGCGATGTCGCGCTTCACGAGTTCCGCCAGCGCTTCGTGCCGCGGCGTGTGGATCAACTCAAGGCGATGAACGACGCTGTCTTCGTGCTGGACCAGCGAAACCGTCGGCCGCCACTTCTCCCAGCGGCCGGCGCCCTGTCCGGAGTCGAGCTGCGTGCCGAGGAAACCGATGACGACCGTCTTCTTTGCCATAGCCAGCTGGATATCTACTTAGCTCAGATTCTAGTTCTTGCGCAATTGCTGGCGCACGAACATCTGGCCGTTGAACGCCTGCAATGTCAATTCCCCAAGTAGATCAACGACTTACCGGAGGAGGCGGTAGCGATCAGGGTGGCTGGCACAGCCGTTGCGATAGAGGAGTCATACAAGTTGAATGCAAAGAGGAGAACACTCATGGTCAACACCCAACTTTTCCAGTCGCTCAAGGGCGCGCTGCTGCCGGATGCAGATGCACGCAACCACGAGCAAGCGCCGGCCTACGCGTTGAGCGCTCGTCATCAGCTGGCGCAACTGGCTGCTACCGGTTGCATGAACCAGACCTTCTACGCGAACGCCGAAGCGCAGCTCGATACGGTCCGTACGTTGGCGCAAAGCGTCGATGCAGCGTTCGTGGCCAAGACCGCGCTCTACGCTCGCGAAGCGGGACACATGAAGGACATGCCGGCCCTGCTCGCTGCGACGCTGGCCGTCCGCGACGTGCCGCTGCTGTCGCAGGTGTTCGGCCGCGTGATCGACAACGGCAAGATGCTGCGCAACTTCGTGCAGATCGTGCGCAGCGGTGCGGTGGGACGCAAGTCGCTGGGTTCGCGCCCGAAGAAGCTGGTGCAGAACTGGCTGTTGACCGCGAGCGAGAAGCAATTGCTGAACGCCTCGGTGGGCAATGCGCCGTCGCTGGCCGACGTGGTGAAGATGGTTCACCCGAAGCCGACGGAAGCTTGGCGCGCTGCGTGGTTCGCGTGGTTGATCGGCAAGGCCGTTGATGAGACGGCGCTCCCGCCCATCACGCAAGCATTCGAGCGTTTCAAGCGCGCCGTGGCCGAGGGCGTGGCGTGCGAGGTGCCCGACGTTCCGTTCCAGATGCTGACCGCGCTGGAGCTGAGCACGGCGCAGTGGGCGCAGATTGCGCGGGCGGGTTCATGGCAAATGGTTCGTCAGAACCTGAACACCTTTGCACGCCACGGCGTGTTCGAACTCGACGGCGTGCCTGAGGCCATTGCAGCCAAGCTGCGTGACCCGAAGGCCGTGGCCAAGGCGCGCGTGCTGCCGTACCAGCTGATGTCGGCCTTCAAGGCGACGGGAGAAGGTGTGCCGGCAGTGGTTCGCGATGCGCTGCAAGACGCGATGGAAGCGGCGCTGGTCAATGTGCCGGCGTTTGACGGCCGCGTGGTCGTGTGCCCTGACGTGTCGGGTTCGATGAGCTCGGCGGTGACGGGTCACCGGGGCTCGGCGACGTCGAGCGTGCGTTGCATCGATGTGGCGGCCCTGGTCGCGGCAGCGGTGCTGCGCAAGAACCCGGCAGCGCGTGTTCTGCCGTTCGAGCAGGCGGTGGTGAAGATGTCGTTGAACGCCCGTGACTCGGTGATGACCAATGCGCAAGCCTTGGCCGCCATCGGTGGCGGTGGAACCAACTGCAGCGCGCCACTGGCGCTGTTGAACAAGGAGCGTGCGAAGGTGGATCTGGTGATCCTCGTCTCGGACAACGAGTCGTGGGTTGATGCGACGCGGCGCGGTGCGACGCAGACCATGCGCGAGTGGGAAGTGCTGAAGCAGCGCAACTCCCAAGCGCGTCTGGTGTGCATCGACATCCAGCCGTACGGGACCACCCAGGCGGCGGAGCGTCGCGACATCATGAATGTCGGTGGCTTCTCCGATGCGGTGTTCGCGCTGATGGCCACGTTTGCCGAGGGCAAGACGGGGTCGGAGCACTGGGTAAGCGAGATCGAGAAGGTCTCGTTGGCCGCGCAGTAGGAAGGAAGTGAAGTTAGGAAGGTGCCGCATGCGAATGCGCGCAGGAGTACAGCACCACACTGCCACGCGGGCCTGCAAGCCCGCAGCCAGCGCTCTTTTGGACAAGACGGTGGCCGGCAACTCTTGCGAATCTGGTCGCGTGTGGCACCAACCTGGTCATGAATGTTGTCGAGTGGCGAATGCCTGGTGGAACTACATCGTTTCAATCGCCAAGGTTTCACCGGATTTCTAGTCGCCACTCGAGAACATTCGAAAGGAATGAAAGGTTTGACGCGAATGCAGGCAGGACTACATCGGGAGCCAAGGGGTTCGACCCCCCAATGCCGGGCAACCGGCACTGGCAAGACGTCTTGCCGCCCCTTGTCGCGTTTGTTTTGATGTCGCGTTGCGAATGCAGGTGGAACTACAGCCTCTTAAGCTCGTGGTCGCGGGTTCGAATCCCGCCGGTCCCAAAACAGGGGGACCGTAGCTCAGTCCGGTAGAGCACGATCGTTTCACCATCCCTTGTCGCAACGAGGCACCACTTTTTGCGGTGAATGCAGATGGAACTACAGGTAGACGCACGCGATGGCATCGCAAGAGCCGGCGCGTGTCCCTCGCAGCAGTGCGTGGGGCGCCCGGGTTCAAGTCCCGGTCCAGCAATGGATGGCGGAGTGAGCGTTTCATCGACCTCGGTCACCGGTTTTCTTGCGTGAGATGAATTGAGATGAACATGGAACAGAACTACAACACTGAGCAACCTGAAGGCGGCGTGCCCATCAAGATGTGGACGCGTGGCGTGCCCGTGGAAGACGAAGCGAAGAAGCAGCTCGCCAACGCGGCGCGCCTGCCCATCGTGTTCAAGCACATCGCCGCGATGCCCGACGTGCACCTGGGCATCGGCGCGACCGTGGGTTCGGTGATTCCGACCTTGCGCGCGATCATCCCGGCCGCCGTGGGCGTGGACATCGGCTGCGGCATGATGGCCTGTAAGACCACGCTGCACGCGAACGACCTGCCGGACAACCTGGCGCCGCTGCGCGCGGCGATCGAGCGTGCCGTGCCGCATGGCTCTTCGCCACGCAACCGCGGTCGCGACCAGGGCAGCTGGGAGAACCCGCCCGACGCCGTGGACCAGGTGTGGGCGACGCTGGTGGATGAGTTCGACGCTTTGTGCGAGTTGCACCCGCGCATCAAGAACACGAACAACCGCAAGCACCTGGGTACGTTGGGCACCGGCAACCACTTCATCGAGGTCTGCCTCGACGAAGACGGTTTCGTGTGGTTCATGCTGCACTCGGGCTCGCGTGGCGTGGGCAATGCGATCGGCACCCACTTCATCGAACTGGCGAAGAAGGATGCCGAGGCGAACCAGCGCAATCTGCCGGACCAGGACCTGGCCTACTTCGAGGAAGGTGCTCAGTACTTCGGTGACTACGTGCGTGGCGTGGGATGGGCGCAGAAGTTCGCGGCGCGCAACCGTGAGGTAATGATGACCAACCTGATCGCGACCGTGCACAAGGTGATCACCAAGCCGTTCGAGTCGCACGTCGAGGCGGTGAACTGCCACCACAACTATGTGCAGCAGGAGCGTCACTTCGGCGAAGACGTGTTCGTGACGCGCAAGGGTGCGGTGAGCGCGAAGCGCGGCGAGCTGGGCATCATCCCCGGCAGCATGGGCGCGCGCAGCTACATCGTGCGCGGCCTGGGCAACGCCGAGAGCTTCGAGAGCTGCAGCCACGGTGCCGGCCGCGTGATGAGCCGCACCAAGGCGAGGAAGCTGTTCACGGTCGACGACCAGATCAAGGCGACCGAAGGTGTCGAGTGCCGCAAGGACAAGGACGTGATCGATGAGATCCCGATGGCCTACAAGGACATCGATGCGGTGATGGAAGCACAGAAGGATCTGGTGGAAGTCGTCCACACCTTGAAGCAGGTGGTGTGTGTGAAGGGGTGAGGGCCAGGTGGCTCTCACCCCGATCGAAACGAAAGGGAGGGAGAGTCATGAAGAACGAGACGCTGGTCAGCGCGCACCCGGTCGAGCCGGCGATGCGGATGCAGATTCTCGATTGCCTGCGCCGGCTCGAGGCCGATCACGACGTCAAGGTGCTGTTCGCCTGCGAATCCGGCAGCCGCGGCTGGGGTTTCGCGTCGCCGGACAGCGACTACGACGTGCGATTCATCTATGTGAACCGCCTGTCGTGGTACCTGACGGTGGAGTCGGGCCGCGACGTCATCGAGGAGCCGATCAGTGGTGACCTGGACGTCAACGGCTGGGACCTGCGCAAGACGCTGCAATTGCTTCGCCAGTCGAACCCGACGCTGCTCGAGTGGCTGCGCTCTCCGATCGTATACCGAGATGAGGCGGACACAGCGGCGCGCCTGCGCTCGCTTGCGGAAGAAGGGTTCTCGACGGTGCGTGGCTACCACCACTACCTGTCGATGGCGAAGAAGAACTTTCGGGAGCACCTGCGCGGGGAAGAGGTTCGCTACAAGAAGTACCTCTACGTGCTGCGGCCGTTGCTGGCCGCTCGGTGGATTCGAGATGGACGAGGCGTGCCGCCAATGCGCTTTGCTGCGCTGGCCGAGGCCACGCTCGATGACCGAGCGTTGCTGGACGAGATCAACCGACTGCTCGAGGTCAAGATGCGCGCCGGTGAGGCGGCGACGAGCCCGCGCTGGAACGGCATCCACGATTTCATCGAACGTGAACTCGAGGTCGCCGCGGTGCAGGTGCTCGTCGATCCGTTCCGGCCTGACACAAGCATGCTGGACGCTTTCCTGGCCGAGACGATCCTGAAGAATGAACGAGAAAAAAATGAACGTGATTGAACTCGATGGCTCAACCGGCGAGGGCGGCGGCCAGATCTTGCGGACGGCGCTGGCCCTGTCGATGTGCACCGGCCAGGCCATCGCGATCCAGCACATCCGTGCGAGGCGACCGAAGCCCGGGCTGATGCGGCAGCACCTCACTTGCGTGCAGGCCGCCGCCTCCGTCTGCGGCGCGAAGGTGGAGGGTGCCGAACTCGGCTCGCAGACCCTGGTCTTCGAGCCGGGCGAGGTGCGCGCGGGCGACTATGCCTTCAACGTCGGCACGGCGGGCAGTTGCACGCTGGTGTTGCAGACGATCTTGCCGGCGCTGATGCTGGCCTCCGAGCCCAGCCGCGTCTCGCTTACGGGCGGCACGCACAACCCGATGGCGCCGCCGTTTCATTTCCTCGAGCGCAGTTTTGCGCCGCTCCTGCGGCGCATGGGCGTTGGCATCGACTTGGAGTTGCGGCGCCTGGGGTTCTACCCGGCCGGTGGTGGGCAGGTTTCGGCGACGATTCGCCCGGCCGTGAACGGCATGTTGCCGTTTGATCTGACCGATCGCGGCCCCGTGTTCGAAGCGTACGCGGAATGCCTCGCACCGGCCTTGCCGCATGCCGTTGCGGTGCGCGAGCTCGGCGCCTTGCAGCGCGCGCTGGGCTGGGCGGGTGAGCAACTGCGCACGCCCGTCGTGCGACAGAACGAGGGGCCGGGCAACGCGTTGCTGGCCACGCTGGTACACGAGCACGTGAGCGAGGTCGTCACGGCCTTCGGCGAAAAGGGCGTAAGCGCCGAGCAGGTCGCGGGCGCTGTCGCCAGGGACGTGATGGCGTTTCAGGCGAGCGACGGCGCACTGGGTCCGCATCTCGCCGACCAGTGGATGTTGCCGCTCGCGCTGGCTGTTGCCGCACAGGGTGGCGCGGCGTCGTTCACCTGCAGCGAGATGACCGAACACGCCACCACGAACATCGGTGTGATCGAGAAGTTCCTCTCGTTGCGGTTCGAGGTCAAGCCGAGCGGATCCGGATGGCGCGTTGTTTTGACGGGCCATGGACCGCGGCTGGCACAGATCGGAGCGACGCGATGATCTGGCTGAGCAAACTGCTGTGGAGCGGTGAACAGCGTCCGCCTGCGTCATGGGCCGAGTGGATGACTGAAGCCCGCTCTCGCAGTGGTTATGCGAGGGAGGCGGCTGTGCAAGCGCTGGCCTTGTCAGGTCACGGGGATGCTCTGCCGGTATTGCTCGAACGCGTGAACGACTGTGTGCCCGAAGTGAGGCGAGCCGCCTACGCAGCCATCGAAGGATTTCTCGACGAGGAGCATCTCGGCGCCTGGGGCCGCGCACTCGGTCAGGTCGCCGCATTGCGTCGCATGGCCCGCGCGGATCACACGCGACTGCTCCAGAGCATCGAGGACTTCCTGTCCACGCCCGCCCACCTGTCGGCGCTCAAGGGTGCGCAAGCCGGCATGCCGCGAGCAGCGGTCCGTCTCCTCCTGTCTCTGGAACTCCGGGCGGCCGGTGACGAGGAGACGCGGTACGGCGTCTTGCGGAGCGCCGTCTTGTCTGCCGACATCGCCGTTGCGTCGCACTCGGCCGCGTTGATCGAGATCCTTGAACTGCCCGCTCGCCGCTTCGCGCTGGCGGGCGCGGCCTGTTTGTCGAGGTACGCGGCGGTACGGGTCATGGGCCTGCGGGCCGTGCTGCGAAGCCAGGAGCCGCCGGTGCAAAGCCTGGTGCGCGCCTTGGTCCGAGACCCCAGCGCGAGCGTCAGGGCGATCGCGTTGGGCGCGCTGGTGGATGGGCGTGACCAAGTGATCGACGAAGCGCGCCGCTTGCTGCGAAGAGCGGCCAGGGTGCGCGCGCGCGTGCCGTCGCGCTGGACTTGCTTTGCGCGTTGGGAACGGACGATGCGATGGCGTTGTGCGAGAGGGTCGCTGGCGACCCGGCTGTCGCCGTCCGTTGCGTTGGCTACGCTCGCCGATTCACCACTGCGACAGAGAGTGCGCGGGATGGGCTGATTGTGCAGGTCCTGCGGGATCGGTCACCCCGCGTGCGGCGCCTGGCAGTCGTTCAGGTCAAGAAGGGGGCCGCCGCTCCGACGCCTGCGACGCTTCTCGAGATTCACAGTGCGGACGCTGAGGCCATGGCCAGCCTGGTCAGCGTGGCCGCTCATCTGTCTCCGTGGTCCCGGCTCGACTTCCTGCTCAACCTCGTGACGCGCTCGGGCGCCGATACGGCGCTCGCCGAGCAGCTCCACCGGGATCTCGATCGATGGAACTCGGACATGCTTCGTTGCTTCGTTCGGCCGCTGTCGGATCAGGCGCGTGCCGTGGCAACGCTCTGGTGCATGACACGGGATGGGTTGCCAGAGGAACTGCAGCGGGGCCTGGCGTTTCAGCTGCACGTGTTCGGGATCCTCGACGCGCAGTGAACCGAACCCGGCGACCTACGTCATCGCGAACACCGGCTTGCGCGTCGCGAACGGCAGTCTGCCGCCGGTGGTCAGCAGGAAGGCGTGGTCGCGCGTGACCATCAGCTGCGATTCGCACATCCCATCGGTGATGATCAGGATCGGCGAGTCCTTCGGAAAGTCGCGCCGGGATTCGAGCAGCGCGATTGCGGGCTGCAGCACTGTGCCGCCGCGCCCACGTACCGTCGCGCGCACGGCCAGCGAGTCGATGGCCACGAAGCCTTCGTCGTAGGGCGTCGCATCGCAGTAGACGAGACGCACCTGACGAACCGCCTGTGCCTGTGAATAGCTGACGACTGCACCCAATGCCTTGCCGAGTTCGTCGCGCTGCATTGAGGCGCTGGTGTCGATGATGACGCCGAAGGTCCGCGTCGCGCGTTGGTCGTCGGGTTCGACGAAGCGGGGCCGCGGCAAATCCGGCGTCGCCGACTGGCGGCGCGACGGACGGGCGTAGGTGCGCTTGCGCTCCGGCAGCGGAAAGCGTTCCTGGATCCACTCGGCGAGCTTGGCCTGCCATGGGATCGGTGGCTGGTTCAAGGTGCGGATCGCTTCGACCAGGCCGCTCGGCAAGGTGCCGCGACCGGACGCCTGGTGGTAGTCCAAGCCCTGCAGCAGCGCGCGCTTGCAGAACTCCTCGCGGTCGGTGAAGAAGCGTCCGGGCGTGTCATCGAGCATGTCGCAGTCACTGCCGCGCAGCGTGGATAGGCGACGCCGGATGCGCAGGTCGCCGGCCAGGCGAAGGTAGATGTCCTCTGCGGCCCAGCCGCGCAACTCTTCGTCGAAGAGCAGCCCACCCTCCGGCGGGACGCCCAGGCCCATCGTCACCAGCCAATCGTTGATCACGAAATCGCAAGCGATGTTCCACAGGTACGGATCGCGGCCCTGGCGCCGGCTGCCGTGGCACAGCCCAGCATGCAGGATCTCGTGAGCGACGACGAATTTCGCCGACTCGAGGCTCAGCGCGCGCAACGGGTTGATGTAGATCTCACCCGCGCCGACATGAATGGCGGCGATGCCGATGTCCATGCGCCGGCACACGTCGGCGTCCTCGACGAGCTCGAACTGGGTCAGCAACGATCCGAGCAGCGGGTAGTGGGCGATGAGCCAGCACTTGGCACGTGCGGCCGTGCTGTTCGGGTTGGCGCCCTCGCGCGGGGGCTGGTTCGCATCGTGCTGGACCTGCAGCGCGCGCTTCGCGTTGTCGACCATGGCCTGGGCAAAGATCTGCTCGAGATCGAGGGTCTGCTGCGGCTGCCCGACTTGCCAGCGGGTAGGGGATGGTCCCGGCAGCATCAACAGAACCGAAGGCGATCGGGTCAGCGTCCAGTCGTGGCCGAGCGCCTCGCCCTGCGGGTCGATCTGCAGGCGCTCGGCGATGTCTTCGAGCGGTAGGCGACCACAGGCCAGGATGTCGGCCGGCACGTCGACGTGTTCCGGCAATTGGCCGGGCTTGAGCGAACGCCACCAGTGCAGCGCCGCCAGTTGTGCCGCCTGATCGGCCCGCGCCGAGTTCACGCCCAGCCGCCGCGGCGCGCCCAGCGCGAGGACCAGGGTGGCCAACGCGAGCACGCCCAGCCACTGCGGCGTCGCCAGGCGGAGCGCGTCGTTGTAGAGGATGCGGGACCGGCCTTCGATCTGACAGTACGCCGTCGCGGCCAGCGCGACGTTCGGGTATCGGGAGGCCGGGTCGAAACGGAGTTCGCGCGCCACCGGCCCGAGCAGGTAGTGCGTCGACAGCTGCCGCACCGCCTCCTCGTGAGGACGCGGCTTGCGCTGGGCGCGCGTTGACTTGCCCATGTCAGCTCTTCTGTGCCAGCAGGCGCGGCAGTTCCTTCGCGATGTCGAGCACGAACCAATCAGGCACGCGCTCTCCGGCGTCGTTCTCCGTCAGCACCAGCTGCGCCAGTTCGCCATCGATTCGCGCCAGGCTCTTCAGCGATGCCTTCGCGGCCTGGGCGAGTTCTCGCGTTTCGCGACCGAGGGCGGCTTCGCGTTCGGGCAGTTCCTTGACCAGCAGGTCGCGCAAGCTCTGCGTGAGGAAGTAGGTGAGGTCCCGGTCCTCCGGCGCTGCGGGCCAGGGCTCCTCGCCCTTGAGGATGCGATGCACGCTGAACTTGTTGCGGATCTGCTTCAGGAAGGCCTTGAAGCCGATCGCATGGTCGCGCGTGAGGCAGCCGAACAGCAGTGCGTCCAGGTGATCGGGGGCGATGTCCTCGCCGAAGGCGTGCAGCGCGTCGCTGACGCAGTGCCAGCTGCGTGGCGTCGAGAACGGCTCCTCCTTCGTCGGTGGCAGCTCGGTGGCGAGCTGCGTCGGACGCGAGCGGATGTAGTCAATCACCCACGGGTGGATGCCATGATCCTGGGCCCAGGTCAGCCATTCGCGGTGCGAAGGCTTGAGGTGGACATGGACCATGCGATTGACCAGCGCGCTGGGCATCTGCCGCGCCAGTGCAGCGTCGACCGCGCGGTTGCCCGCGCCGATGATGATGGAGCCTTGAGGCAGTCGGTATTCGCCGATGCGTTTGTCGAGGATCAGGCTGTAGAACGCCTTCTGGATCTCGGCGCTCGCGATGTTGAGCTCGTCGATGAATAGCACGAACTCGCGGTCGCGCACGATCATCGCGGGCGGGAAGAAGCGGCTGACCGCGCCGTCGATCTGCGGGATGCCGATCAGGTCCTCAGGTGCCAACTGGGAGCCGAGCAGCGCGACGCATTCCAGGCCGAGCTGTTGTGCGAACTGCTCGACCAGCGAGCTCTTGCCGACGCCGGGCGGTCCCCAGATGAAGACCGGGCGCGATGTCGCGACGTTCAGCAGGAACTCGTGGATCTGACGGATGGAAAGTGAACTCTGGGCTTGCACGATGCGGTCCTTCGAGGCAAGTGCAGGTCCGCTTGTCGGTGTCTGGTTCTGGCCGTGAAGTGTTGAAAGGGCCGCATTGTTGTCCTGGCATCCTCGAAAAGTAAAGACTATTTACTATTTCACGTGACGCGAATCGGACGCTGCGCGTGCTGGACGGCTTCGCGGACACGCGGCGCTGCCTCGTGCCGTTCGGAGCAAACGAAGACGCTCACGGCGCGGTTGAGGCGATCAGGCCAACGCTCTGAAAGTGTTTCTCGAGCACTGTCGCATGCTTTCGTCCGGGAAACATGCTCTTGGCCTGTTCGACCGTCTTCAATGCGAGAGAGCGCATAGTGAAATTGAACCCTATCGCGCGCATGCCTTCTAAAACGACCGCATCAACAGACTCCGGCGACTCGCCAGCCGACGTAAGTTCAAGCAACGCCCTGATCAGGGGGGTCGACCAGAGTTCAGCCGAGTCGACGTTTCCGATAGGTGCGTGCGCGCCGTAGACGGTGTTCGGGTCATAGACAAGCCCAGTGCGGTCCGCGCGCCTGCCGCCCCAGCAGGCGTCTACGCCATCCCAAACGAAGACCTTGCCGGGATTGACCGCCCAGCCGTCCTTCATCCTCAGGCGCTGGGAAAGTGCCCAGTAGTCGCCGAAACCCTCGCCGATCGCCCCCGAATCTCCACCACCCCATTGAGGATTGAGGTGATAGGTTATCGCATGGCCCAGCTCGTGCAGGATCACATCTGTGTCTTCATTGTCGTCAACGCATCCGTGCCCAAAGGCTAGCCGGTCCGAGTTCGGAACATAGTGGGAGTTGTCCTCGCCATTTACGCCGTCTGAATCCGCTGCAATGCCGTTGGGAAATAGCTCCTTCGCACCGACATATCCGAGACGACGCAGATATACGAGACTGTTATGAATGTGAAAGTACGTCATGACATCGTTGAACGCGTTGTCGCCGCGTCGTGCCGCCCACTCCGTACTCGCCATGGACGGCGCACGATGCGCCCCACCCTCACCAGGCTCGAAGTCCTCGATTCGCACCAGGGTCCCGTTCAAGGTGAATTTGTCGTCAATCTTGCGCAGCCCCTCCAAGGTCACTTTGACATATGCCTGGTCGAATGCCGATGCAGGCGACGCGTCAACTAACGTCGGAGCATTTAAGACAGTCACGGGGTGCGGCACAAAAACCATCGCAGCCGTTGTCGCGATAATCGGTGCCTTCTGCGCGGCCATGGCTGCGGTCGCAGCCTTTGCGCGCAACTCAAACGCCTTAATCGCGGCGTCCGGCGCTATCGCGCTAGTCGGGGCCTGAACGGCAGGCTCAGCGGTGACAGCAACCTTTTGTTCGCGGATCCGACGATCCCGCTTCGAGATGATTCGCCCTGACGATGCGTCAATTGTGTGCTCCCAGTATCCGAATGGCTGCGAGACCGCCAATTGCACAACGTACACCAAGGTGAGAGCGCTCTGCTCGTTCAGGTAAGCCTTTTCGATATGTGGCGCCTCCAGCAATTCGCCGGAAACTTGCAAGTCCTTCCAAGCGATCTCCCTCGCTGCCTTCTCGTCGATCGATGCCTTCTTGGCGATAGTCGCAGTCTTGCCGACCGGTATTTGTACGACGTTTCGGGTCACGGACTGGATCGTGCCGTTGTCTGCAACATGAATCTGAATCTGCCCGGCGATCACACGAAGACCGTTGAATCGCTGCTCCACATCGACATACCGGCCCGACAGAGTCTCTCTGGCGGCACTCACCTTCATTTCGCCGGCGTTCCCGACGATACCCAGTTCATTCGCATTCT
>Ga0307510_10004130_pt1 | contig 17045 bp, 18 predicted proteins | sample 12_EM_MG_FD_207224 | JGI IMG/M metagenome (GOLD analysis project Ga0307510, IMG submission 207224) | Populus trichocarpa ectomycorrhiza microbial communities from riparian zone in the Pacific Northwest, United States - 12_EM | ecosystem: Host-associated > Plants > Roots > Unclassified | place...
AATCATGTAGATGAGTGATCGGGGATCGGGGGGAGTGTTGGATGAATTTGTAAAAAGCGTTATCCCGGGGGGCACGTCGCCTCAAAAGGGAATCGATTCTAGCTAATTGCTGATGCGTTATTCCGCCCCGTATTAAATATGTGCGTTGTGGATGGGTACCGGTGTATCATATGTCGGGGGGGGGGTGCTTTTGGTTGCACTTTTGTCGGTGATGCGTGGTTTTGTGGTGGCGGCGGGATCCATATATAGGGGTATTATAGTGACATTGTGAACTGCTTGCAGAATGTACTTGTACTCGAGTACACTAGATTTTCTGTACAAATACTCACATCATACGACCAGCATTGAGAAAGGTGTCTGTCTGTCTGGCTGTCTGTTTATCGTTATCATGCCATTCGGCTATGAGCGCACCGTACAGCATTCGATATCTAATTAGATATAACTCGACTAAGTAATTGTAAGTAATTACGTAGGGTGCTCAGCAACTCCTGTTCCTATACTGGTATGGTAGCTTTTCAACAATTCCTCTAGCGCCATCCGTTATCAGGGAGGTTCTTTGTGCATTCATGGGTGACATCACTTTCCTATTCCAGTCAGTAATTCCACCACAACAGCACGGCCCCCGCTGGAAGGCAAGAGGTTTGCTGAGTTGTGGGAAAATTAATACTTTTGAATATTAAATTGTGAGCCAAGGAGCCTATTGGTCGCGTGGCCCAATGGCAAGGCGCTTGACTACGAATCAAGAGATTGCAGGTTCGATCCCTGCCGCGATCATTTTGTTGGAAATTGAAAACCTGACTGATTGGTAGAGCTGGATGGTGGGTTAGGGGTTCTAGTTTCTTTGGCATTTTGTTCCGTCGCTTTAGGGACAATTTGTATTGCATGGGCATGGGTTTGTGTGTTTGGGGACCAGGGAAGGGCTATGGATATCAGAGCAGCGTGCTGCAGAAAAAATGAATTCCCTCCACTGAGGCTTGTTCCTAAGCATGCAAGGGCGGCCAAAAGTAGCATACAGATTCTAGATACATGCCGAGACTACCCACCACAGGAAACACCGGTGTGGAAGAATAATGGTGTCAACTTCTCCAGTAAATATACCCTACTCAAGTGGGAAGCTCCCCTTTCCGTCAATGGCCAAGCTCTTGGAAATCCCACACTACTGAACTGGCAAAAGGAGGTCGGGAGCGATCACTCGCCTTACCGTCTGTTGGGCATGGGTCCCTTTGTTTTCCTTGCGATAAGAACTGAGGGGAGTGAGATCTGGTCTGGAGAGGAAGATCGGATGGGTACTAGGGGGTGGGGGGTGTACTGTAGTCAAATGGTAGATTTTGTTGACCTATGAAAGGAGGAAGTTGGCGTATGCATAGTTAATGGTCGACCGTAAAGGCGAGGTTTCTAGGCACGGTATTAGGCATGCGCAAAGCAATAGAGCTACTAGTATATAGTTTTAGGCCTAAGTATTCCTTAGCTTGGCCTGGGACTTGAGCCAGCTGGACTCAAGCACCCGGAGAGTAGCGGCGGGGCGCCATTATTAGCAGTTTTCTCATTACTTATTCTCTATTTCTCAGGTTAGCCCTTGAATGGAGGGGTTGAACGTAATAGATGTAAGATAAATCTAGTGAGCAAAGGCGCAGGTAGGCCAACGGTAGCCCGTCACAAGGAATCACTCGCACAACATGTTCTGTAAAACTTGAATAATTCAACCGTGTGTTAAGCTGCTGGACTTTCCTTTCCGAGTAAGGTCTAGAAGGTTCCTGTTGAAAATAGCTGCACTAGGTGCGGGATGTGCCCGCACTCTGAGGCCTTAGTGACATACGTAGGAACTGGTGAGGGGATTTGCAAGCCATGAAGAGTTTTCTTCGATGAACATGTTTTTCTTCCTTCCTGTCTTTCTTTCACCTCTTAACCTTTCCTTACAGCTTTCCTTTATTAATTCTCAACACGGCCAATGAACTTCACCGCTTAATACAAGCTACATGTCTTCACTTGAGCCATTCCGCTCCTCTGTGTAAAGGCCTCATGGCTGATCATTACTTCAGCATTCGTTATTTTCAACAATTTTGTTTTTTTCTGTCACGGAAGGGGGAAGGGGGATACGTTTTTAGCGGTTTTTATAGCCCACTTTCTAGACTAGGGAATTTCTGACTATATAGCATGGGGTTCTATTATTCAGGTTTTTACGCTAGGCATACGGGGCTGCTCGGAGGAATTGTGAAAATTTCCTCCTCATGTTAGAGAGGTATAGCCACAGGGGGCGCTTTAGATACTATCGCTGGCATCAGTGGAAATTATGCGCTTTGGCTGCTAGCTAAACAACCTCTGCATAGAATGGGATGGGGACTACGAAGTTATGTGTATTTTGCTACGGGGATAATTGCACGTAATGGTCAAACGGTCGAACTAGACTGGGCCTCAACTAAAAGGGTATGCTAGGGAAAATCAGAAACTTCATTTGCTCATCGTCATCTCCACTAACTAACTAAACATAAGTCTATATAAGAATAGTAAAACTCTCTCAATCATTCTATCGTCCGCCACACCTATCGATATCTCCTTCATGCGTAATCCCATTTGCCTGCATACCTCCGTACTCTGAATAAAGGAAAGACATAACTAGAAACCCTTCCGTCTATCCTTCCGTCTAGAACAAATGAAACAACTAAAACTACTATCCCATCTTATCCCTCAGCTATCCGCCTTCCTTCCCTCTGACAACTATCCGCTTCCATCAACTCTAACATATTTCATGAGCACATCTGTTTGGCACGCAAGAAAAGTGACATTTTTCTCGCTTTTATGGCATTTTTCCTCCATAAAAAATAAATAAAAAATGGAGATGTGTTTGGCATGTATATTAGAGTGGTATTTCTTTTAATTTTAGTCTTATTTTTTTCATGGCATTTTTTTGTGAGGTTACTAAACTATTTGTGCACAATGGGAAAACTATAAAAACAGTGACATTGATGAAAAAGTGTGCCAATATTTAGATTTAACTAATCCGGACCTATGATTTAGTGTCATTTTTTTGTTTACTTGTGTAAGCACTGAAATAATGAGAAGATATTGCCAAACATGATTATTTCTGAAAAATGACACTTTTTTAAAATAGCATAAAAGCCATTTTGAAGAAAAATAGCATTCCTTTATATGGTGGCATGCCAAACAGGGCCTAAGTCTCTCGATACTGATATCCGGCAGTCTTGTATCAATCAAAAATAGAATGGGATTATTGCCAGATATCATAGGAAAAAAAACTCGAGGCCAGAATGTGAGGTTAGGTCTCCTGGAATTTCCTCTAATCTAGTGAAACCAAGTGAAGGATTTACAGTAGTCCCAAGGAACAATGCTGGAGCAAATTTCTATCACTTGGGATCTTGCGCAAAAGCATGTAAGTTATCTGATAGGACAAAGAGGTTTTATCTTCTTTAGATTACTCCGTTTTTTTTTTATCGTTAAGGCATTTTTAACTGTGCTACACTGTTGCCACTTTGTCATTAATTCCCAATGCCATACAGGGTGCTCCGCAACCTAGGAGGGTAGCAGTGTCTGTCTCAGCATTGTGAGGTCCCAACCAAGGAGTGAGATGTGGATGTTTGTCTACTTAACATCATTACCCTGAGAGCGTGGGTGTTAGTCAAAAAAAAAATCAATAACAGCTCAGTTTAGGGCTCATGCTATCTATTGCTTTCTAGAAGCGGAGCATAACTGTTCAGCCATACCCCTTCTCCAAAATAGTGAAAAACAAGTTATGTGAAGTGCTTTTTTCCTGCAGGATTGACCCGGAGGAGTGCAATAGCAAGGTTTCGTGATAGTGTAATATATTGCTCGCATTTATTTCTCATCAGAATAGCTTTGTTACCTCTATGCTCAACCCTGAAGTTCCTATAAAACAAGGAGCAACCGGGGAAGAGTTCTTCAGAGTTGTTTAAACTTGTCATCATATGAGTTGAAGTTCCCTCAGTTCCCACATATTCCTCCTCTTTGACCGTTCCTCCACTCCAATCCATTATCCCATTCCAGCTATTCCTCCACGTTCCCCCACTCTAGCCATTCCCCCTCTTCACCCTCCTCCACGTTCTCCCACCATTTCTCCACTCCAGCCATCCCTCCTCTTTAACCATTCCTCCACGTTCTCCCTCTCCAAATCTTTCCCCACCAACCAGCCGTGTTGGATTTTTGCTGATTCGTACTTCGATTATTGCCCTTCCAGTCATGTGGTCCTATGGTCCTTGGGTCCTTGGGTCCTTGTCGTCCTTATGGCCCTCCGGATTGGTGGTTGTTGCTGTGTTGAGCGTTCTGTGTTGAGAGAAGGAGGGAAGAAGGAAAGGAGGAAAAAGGCGGATGGATGCCGCCTTTATATGGACATTTATGCCAGCCAGCCCAACCTACAAAAACGAGGAAATAGGGCTCTTTGATACGCACCATGTTTTTGTTTTTTTTCATCGGCCGAGCCTAGTCATGCCCCCACCCTACCAACCCTCACTTTGTTAATCCTTCTTCCTACTTCAATTATGTTTTAAATATGATATTGATAAGACAATCCTTCCACCGTTGACAACAGATACTAACCTCTGGATTTGTTAGCCCCGTACTTTCTCTGTCGCACAGTATGCTCTTCTCTAAACCGCCTTACAGGTCCTCTAAAAGCCTGTAGTTATCCTCATGTTAAAAAATTTAATCTAGTGTGTACTGGCGCCGTGCCCGGTGAATATTGTGATTTTCAGATCAACGCGCCTGACTAAAACTTATTGTGGTGCTTTGTTCCCTCAATCATCCAGAACCCCTATTGTTGGTAGCCGTCACGGGCTCGGCGATATGGTCGTCTGGGATTATGCGGGATGATTATGGTGTCGGATCTTGCTTGTGAAGTAGGGGTACCACCATTTATGAGAAGGCGAGTGATAGGCTATGTAGCTCTTGAATACAAGTTTCGAGTATGAGGGAAAGATGTGCGATGTCTCGGTGTGAATGCACAGCTTGGATCATCATTGGTTATCAAGAGCATTCAAATTACAAACACTCAGAGAGAAACATGAAAGCGCGAGCTCACGAGAGATTCTGCTTCTAGGGAATGGGGTACCACCCCATAGGTTCATTTAATTAGCTCCGATAAAACACTAGAGATATTATTGTTTCCTGCTAAAGAACCTCTTCCTTGATAATGGAATGTTGGAAATTTTTAGTTGTGTTGCCTACTCTTGAATACTTTATTTTCCAGATTATTTTGTCCTCCAAGCAATATCATGGTCCTAGCGTTTTCAAGCTGCTGACAGTTTCACCTGGGTCAATTCACCATTTCCCTATCACGGTGTTAGATATTTGTAGTAGCAACCTCTTATCTTGAAAGATCATTGAATCCCACACCCCTTCCCGGGGTTCACTATTTAAACAACACCGAGTGACACCCTATTGACCAACCCAGGTGTCGACAGCCAGGTTGAAAATCTCCTAGTAATCATGAATCCTATCTTCCGTCTTGCTTCTCCAATCCCCCCATGAAACTCCCTCTCCTCCCGCCAACCAAACGATCACCCCCTCTACACAACATATTAACTCCTCTCCTCCCTGACTTAACAACAATTCCCCCCAAAACGCCACCCACCCGAATTCAGCAAAAATGTGCATCCTGGTAGCAATCCACAACGACTGCGGCCACACAACATATGTCACGCAGGAAACTTCGCGAATGTGCCATTTGGGACTGCATGTTCCACCCACCCGGATCAAGAGGATTTTGCTCTCTTACGAGGTTTGTGATGAGTGTCCGGTTTTGGTGCCTGAGAGTGGGCAGCTGGAGGAGGTAGGGGAAGGGGAGGCGGGGTTGAATTTTAGTCGGAGGAAGATAGGGGAGATCGAGCGGTGGAGGGAAGGGGTTGAGGGAGAGGTGGAGGATGGGGGGAGGGGTGTTTGCTAGTCAGGCTTACCAAAACGGTCCCCGAGCGCCCGGGTAAAGAGGACGTTATTTCTCTTCGGTGGGTCTTGGATGGTGAGGTTGGTGGGTTTCTGGAGTGGCAAATCGTTCCCTGGTGGTTATATATAGTTTAGGGAGGATGTATCCATTCTCCCGCGGGGCAGTATCCATGCGGGGGCTAGATCTTGTGCCAACTGCGGCATCATAGAAGGGTATATAGATAGGGGGGCTTCGACTTACAATGAATTATATCATACCTCTGGCCTGTGACAGACTAAAAGCAATTAGCTCATGACTCAAGGTTTTCCCAATTTAAAGAAGGTTACGGTGTTGTGGGGTGATGTTAGGTTTATAGAGTCTGTTACTAACAAGCAAATTTGTGTATCATAAGTATTATATTTGTGGTTAGCATTAGATAGGGTTTGTGAGGTGGCTGTCGTGGGGAGTGTTCTTGGATGAAGAGCTTTCACTGGACCGTTTCTCCTTTAGCTGCCCAGTTAGTAAAGAAGAGCAGAGAGGAAGACACGGAGAAGAACATTATTCATTGATCAACGACGACAAAGGGGTCCTTCTGGACGAGGAAGGACGAACGCGAACACCACGAGAATCGGTTGTTTTACATTAATTCATTGTTCGCTCAATTTTCTTGTACAACTCTTTATGAACATCTACGAAACCTGCTATCCTATGTCGAACATTTCTCCTCCTTCAATGTCCTCACGTGGGGTTCACCCATCCGAGCCCTTACCGTAAAAACCGAAATAATTGGGCATGGCGCTAGGACGTCCAGAATTGCCCCTTTTGATTAGGGGGACAAAACACACCGCGAAGATTCTCTTTCAGCCCTCACCTGAGACAGCAGACCTTACCAGGAGAGGCAACTCCAACGTCCTAGCGTGATGCCCAATTATTTCGGTCTTTACGGTACGGTTTTAGTGATGGAGTTTCCTTTGCTGGTAGGGACTAGCTCTTTTCTCTTTCTCTTGGTCTTAGGCTCGGATTGAGGGGTCGGTTTCGCTCTGAGCTCGGTCCTCTATAAAAGTGGGGGAATTTCGGAAGTCATAGTGCTAGGGTCAATTATTAGAGCCCATACAGTATTTTAACCTAATCTTCATTCGTTCTTTTGCCGTCTCATAGCTTTTGAAACAAAGGGAGAAGAGCCCATGGCCTTTGAACCCCCTCAAAGGTCTGGTTCGCTTGTGTTGGTGATAGGTATTCTGTGAACCAAGGTACGGAGAAGCAGCCAAACGTCCCCTTCAGCCCTGAAGCTGGCTCAGTTCATAAGTTCGCGTGAGAATCTATGTCTGCCAAGCCATGAATCTGCAAGCAAAGCTTGGAGAACTAGAGCCTCACAAAGAGCCTCACAAAGAGCCGCACCTTCTTAGCCTGGTCCAACCCAACCCCCCACCAAACCGCTTCCGCCACAGAAAAATTCTGGCACTGATGTCACATTGACCTCTTCGTCCATCTTCGGCAAGCGCAAACTACAGTAGGGTGCAATCAATTTGTTAGTCTACTCGAGTCGTACGTCTGCTCGAGCAGACTACTAAATCCACGATGAATCCACTCCTTTGGCCAGCAAGCTTCTCGCCTCGGATAACAAACACTCCAGGATGCACTTCGCTTATAAGAGCATTCTCGTGATCGGCGCAACCAGCGGAATCGGGTACGGCCTTAGCGAAAAGTTCCTTACCGAGGGGCGGAAAGTGGTTCTTGTCGGTCGGAGGAAGGACCTCTTGGAAGAGTTTGTCAGGAAGTATGAGGGAAGATACAGGAAGGAGATGATGCGGTATTATGTTTTTGACGTGACAAGGTTGGACGAAATAAGCTCTTGGGTGGAGAAGTATACCCCCTCCCTTTTCCTAAAATACCCTTGAGAGATGCCTTGTCTTGCTGACCTTTCTTTTGGTATTTAGAGTCACGAAAGAGCATCCCGACCTGGACTGTGTGTTTCTGAATACTGGTATCCAGCGGGGGTTCGATTTTTCGAAGCCGTCTACTGTTTCGATGCCACTGCTGCAGAGTGAGCTTGCAACAAATTACACTCTGCATATATATCTCACGCACGCGTTCTTACCGTTCCTACTGAGGAAGCAGCTCTCCTCTCTCGTGTATACTACCTCTGGCCTAGCCCTGGTCCCACTACCCCGGTGTCCGAATTACTGTGCTTCAAAAGCTGCTCTGCACCAGTTTATTATTAGTCTACGCTTGCATTTAAAGGGTACCGGAGTGCATGTACTGGAGATCATTCCGCCGGCAGCGCAGACGGAGTCGCACGATGAGGAGGCTCAGCCCGGTTTGCTATCTACCCCTCCCCTGTTTGCCTTTAGTTTGGGTTCGCCCCTGGGTTTGGTATGGAGAACTGACTGAAGAACAGACAGTAGAGACGGGGGGCAGCTCGGCATGCCGATTGATGATTTTATCGAAGAGACGTGGGCTATGCTTATGGAAGGCAATCCATATGAAGAGTTCCCGGTCGGTCCGGCAAAAGAGTGGTATGCTGCGGTGGAGCCTGGAAGGAAGTATATTCTTTCAAAAATGCCACAGGCTCCCGCAGGGCATCAGCTCTAGTGCAGGGGGCAAGTAGGAGGCTTTCAGTGCTGGATTTTCTCTGCGCGCGTCAGGTGCAGTGGAGTCGGAGATTCTTGAAATAGCGGTCGTGGTTAGAAATTGTGATGCCGGTTGATGAGAGACGTGTTGCATGAGTATTTTCCTCCTGGTCCTATGGTATTCTTGCCCGGGCGAGCACTAGTAGCATGGAGCTGGTCCTATGAGGTGCATGAGGTGCTATGCCATGATCGTGGGACACTTTGAATATTGTGATCGCGGATACTTACATAGTACTGTTTTTGTAGTATCCGTGAGGGACAGGGTGCATATGAGGACCTATGGGAATACGAACGTCTGTTTATTCCTCTTTACATTTATTGCTATTTTTTCTTTCTTCCCATTAAATTTACCGAAGCCAATTGCGCCTAGTATAAGAAAATGCTACCCCCTCTAAAAAATGAAGGAAAATCCTTTCTAATCATACATATTTTACATTGAAATTGATGCAGCTCTAGCCATTACTTTTTACCTTTTTAATAACTTGATCTTCTCATTCACCCATTCAGAGGTCCCATCCGCGAATGAGGACCAGCGTCCGCCCGGGCGGACATCTTTTGGCGCCTTAAACTTTGGCTTTTTGGGACGGCCACCGCAATAGCTGAAGACGATGGTGAGTACTACAAGCCCTTGTGCAGCGGCGACAACGCAGGCGGCGATCCATGTGAAATTCTGTGGAGAATGGTCAGAAGGTTGAATCTAGCGAAATTGGGTGTGGGGATGTACCAGTTCACTGCAATGAAGGGCAAAGTCCATGGGGGAACCCTCTGAGTCGTCAGTTGAGTGAGGAGCGCTCTTCACGGAACAAACCCAGAGCCTGTGGGGGAATTGTTAGTTGGGGTCGATTGCTAGCTTAGGAGGTTGAGAACTCACAGGGTTGGGCTGTCTCGTTGTTGGTGGGAAAATAAGATTGAGAGAATCCAACCGATACAGCTGGTCAACGAATTTAGGGCAATTATGGTAGCGGCGATTTTGTTTTTCAAATACCGAAACTATTGCCCCGTCAGTTCGCATACGGGTGGAGGACCTTGAATTGATTGGAGGGAGAGAGAGCCTACGTTTTTCCAGGCACTCCCGATGAGGAAGCCCAAGTCGGTCAGGAATGTGTAAAGTGCTATAGCCAACATGAGAACTGTTGGCATGATGGTGAGGTTTTCTGGCCAGACTGGTTTTCCCTTGTGTAATTCGCCTTTTGTGTCGATATAATGCCAGAGCATGTGAGCAACAGTTCCCGCTACCGTTCCGGAGGCGATTAATGAAAGGGCACGGAGGGCTACCCGGGCTCGGGAGAGTGGCTTCTCGGGGTTTTGCTTGAAATCCCTCATGATGATCCGAATCTTGCTTTCGGGTTGCGCTTGACTTCCTATCGGCATAGGATTGACTTTGGTTGATACTGATCTGTCGTAGATTGCGGAGGAATTTCTCGCATGCCCTGTCCTTCGACTCTTCTTCCTCTGTACACCATCCTCGTCAGACGACGTGTAATCTCCTTCTGCGGTTGAGTGTTAGCTTCGGGGCTCTTGAGATTTCATCGAGTTGACATACCCTCTAACAGGGCTGCATCAGAGCGAGCTACGAAATCGACATCCGTCATGTCTTCCTCATGCTCGCTAAAGGCAGAACTCAGTGGTCTTCTAGGTCCATCGGCCAGGGAGTTGATATCCCTCAAACCGCCCATGGGATCCATCTTGGCCGGTTATTGGGAATTTCGTTTCGATGTTGAGTGCTTGTCCTTTGGATGATTGACGGCCCAGGGGTTTCACAGTGGTGGTGTCTTCAGGGCAGGTTAGTGGAGGTCCTAAGGCTTCACTAAAGGATGAACTCCGGAAACTTTGTTGCTTATATTCTTCCAAGCTGAATCCTAAGTCATTCACTATTTATTTCTTAGTGAGGTAATTTGTGGCGGGGTTACCAGCATGCTGACTTGTTCTGAGCGCAACAGTTCGCTGATCTACCGTATCGCTTCGTTCCGCCAATTGGCTACTTTTTTCCACACAGCCAATCACTAAGCTCAGGGAAGCCGGCAGAGGATTTTTGAGCTTCAGCTTGATCTGAGGCTTAGTGGGGTAATATGCGCTCTTGCTGGGCTCCCATAGCCTCAAGTAAGCATGGCTGATAGAGGAAGCACGCCCCGCAGCGGCTTACATACCGTATTGGTGAGAAAAGCTCTGTGTGACCAGCTAAAACGCTTATTTCTCGATCAGGGCCTAGCCCTTTATAGTAACGACCGGTACTCGAGTGCCAATGAAACTTACTGTGGTGCGGAAGGAATTGGCAAAGTATAAATAGCCACTGTCCGGGGGTATCGCTCCGATAGACTACGGTAGTGGAAGGATAGTGCTCGGGCACCGGTACGGTACCGGTAATAGAAACCGCGAAATACCAGGATCCTACTAGAGGATGAATGCCGGGTAGTGTCGGGATGAAAAATCCGCTGTAATGCAATTAATTGATTGCGTTAAGATTTAGGCGAGTCATCGCGTGTCTCGCCCGTAGGGCTGGAGAGAGAGCCGGCGTGTTGGTGTTTGCTGGGCTGACATGCAGGCGGGCATTGCGCGACTCAAGCTCAGTGCGGTAGTGCCGGTATTACTTAACCTCAGTACCGCTCGCAGAATACTAACATACGGTAAGTTAGACTGCCCTACGGAGTGTTTTTGGGCCGGCGGAGCTTTCTGCTACTGGTACATTAGCCTCTGCTGGTACTATATATGAGGGCGGGAGAGTAGAATAGAACTGGCCGGCAGGTAGGGCCTTCAGAAAACGCCCCCAGGCCGGTCCAGAGGAGGTGGGAGTTCTTTCTATCTTACAATGATTCACGACGTGGAGAAACGCCGCTATTTATCCGGCGGTGGCTGGGGTCTGCAGGGGGTCTCGAAGGGAATACGCTTGCTGTCGGAGAGTTTTTTATCGGATGTTATTGTCAAATTCACGACGTGGCAGGATTGGGGGGCTAATGGTGGATCTGTGAGATTCTGGATTGGAGCTTGAGGTGCTGGAATCCGGGGCATCGCAATACAGTACCGTATTTTTGCGAAAATCTTAACCGAGGTGGAACTCGTCTTGGGGGACGACTAAAACCTTGACTTGGATGGAGCGCAATACCGGCTGGATTCTCTGGCTGGATTTTTACGGTTTTGCGAAGATTGGTGGTCACGTGTGATGGCGGATAATGCTGGGAAAGTTCCGGGATCAGGAACGGTTCAACTGTGGTCCCCATATGATACAGTAGGTGGTTAGTCTACCGTACGTCATAGCGAGAGCTCCGCAGCCATATAGTGCTGGTACTGTAGTAAGCAAGATCGTGGGAGGAGCAAGCAGGCAATCAATATGAATGGAATATAACGAGCTCTAGTACCAGGTCCGGCAAGAAGTTATGGAACAGGTTTTCCAAGTTGACCAGGCAAATATATCCCTGTCTGTTGCGGTCAATAGGCCCCCGCTCTTGTAGGTAGACTACATAACTTAACCTGAGTGGATACCGAGCATGTCATCTCACCAACGGTGATATTCTAAGCTAGTAATTGAAAACCAGGCACTGCACAAATTGGCCTTATAGAGATTACCGCAGTTGACACTCCCAGGAGTTCTTCAGAATCTCCAAAATTCATGCCTTAAGGGACATGAACAGACAAACAGGACTTGCTTCGCGGTTGCAACCAAATTCGCCACGCGCGACATTGTCCTGTCGGCGACATTGTCTGCTCGTTCTCCTGGCCGTAGAGAGTGGTATGATACGCGGGTGCAAGCGGTCTGGGTTTCTATCCCCAACAGGCTTGTGTTTCCTTCACAGACTACCGGTACGCTGATCAATAAATTTAGATAGTCTCCCTGTTTTGCCACCGTGGGGGCTTTCCGGGTTTTGCATCCATGCACCCGGACCACTGCGCTAGGGCTAAGAGGATCTTACCTGGGTTGACCTTAGGCCGTTACCCGCCCTGGAAAGCTGCAGAATTTGCAGACAGAAAAGTCCAAGGGGAAAATAGACTATCGATGTTTACCCCTATGGTTCGGATTATAACTGACGGTTAAAAAGTGGTCTGTATGAGGAAGGGAAATGTTAAGGGGCGAAAAAAAAAAGAGAGGTGGAGATGTGTGATCCGGTATCCGGATTTATTTGTCGAGCCCTTGGCGCTAAGGCGAACCTGGAAATCTCGGGGTAAGTGATATCATACCAGAATCCCGGGCGAAGAAGCAAGTTTTTGTGCAGTCCGGCCGGCGCGATGCGAGTTCTTGTTCTAGCGCGGGCCGTGAGCGGGAATGATCGGGGGGGGGGGGCTTAAGAAGGGAGGAAATGGAGGTTCTTGGCAGATCCTTGTTTTTCGATTGGAATTCGAGTTTGAAAAATGATAGACACGCCTAGCGATGTTTCCAAGGTTGCCAAGTACTGCTATTCCATAGATAAATTACCGTTGTTCAATACCAATATGGATGTGATTATCAAGAAATAATAGCCTAGCATACCAGATCAAGTATTATACTTCAAGGCTAACTCGATTACGGGCCACTTGGGCACTTGTCTACTCGAGTACTCGAGTAGGTATCCTCACATTTGTGCCTATCATTTTTCGGACTCGAATTCGAACTCAAAACAGGGATCTGCTGAAGGTCTTTGATAGGGAGGAAGTCATACTCGAGTGCTCCAGTACTCGTACTCGTACAGTGTCTATACTGACTATCTGCTCACTCCCCTCTATGATCCTCCCATCTCTTTTTTCAATTAAATGGAAAATAATAAGAACCAGCATACACAGGGGCCTTGGAGCGGATACTAACTACGTTAACTTTATCTTGCGGATGACAAGATGTCCTGTCCAAGAACTAAAAATCCATCACAGTACCAATTGGGTTGATAGATACTTGGTTAAACCTCCTAGAAGCTTTTTGGAATCTTTAAAGTTCATGTGCTAGAGAAAGATAGGCACCAATGCAGCAGGTCTGGGTTCCCAACTTCACCAATCCTGTGTTTCTTTTCCACAAAGTTTATCTCATGATCAGCACAAACACCTGTTTTGGCACAGCGAGTTTCCCATTATTATTTTTACTAGCATTCCCGGGTAGAATTATCTAGTAGTGTGCGGGCTGTATGCCCCCTTTTTGCTTTAGTGGTGACGCTATGAATTGAAAATCTATCCAAATGTGCTCGGGTATGGTCATAAAGGCCGGAAAGCTTTCGGTGGCGAAAACAAGAATAGAGGCGCTGATCGATCAGGGGGAAGTGGAAAAAAAGGGGGTGTTATGGGGATGCCATTAACTTGGAGCGATTGCATTGTAATTACTGCTGTATTTTATCGATGGGTTTTATTAAAAATCTGATGGTATGATACGTACAAGGCCAAATTGAGACTGAAGGAGAAGGAATCAGGGGCTTTTGGAATAGTTCTTTTAAGAGACTCACATAAATGCACAGGTACAAACTGCATACTGGCAATTTCGTCATCATCTAAATGTTGTCCAAATGGTCAAGTATCATACTAAGGTACTTATTCCTTCAGCCTGGACTTCTGGTGTGTCCTCCAGGGCAAAGGTTTTTCCACTGCTGCAACTTGTTTTCCAACCACCCCACCTGATCTTTCTGATCTTTTTCCCCGCCCTTTTTGGCTATGTTCGAGTAAAACAGCCTTTAAACAGGTGCGCAGCATACGGGGGGGTCTTTATATCTAATTGCCCCTGTTCCGGGAACGCTGCATCGCGAGATACATTGTCTCGGGTCCTGCCTGGCAGGTGAAACTATTAATAGCGCTAGCGAAGCTGCGCACAATAAATGTAAGATTAAGAAATCGTCCACAAAGCCTGAAAACAAAAAGCTAGGCTAATAGACTACTGAGAATTACCGGAGATGACACTTGACGCTGTAGCTAGTGGCTCATGCTGCTACAATATTCTAGAATAGAATTCGGCTGACTACTCTACTTAGGCGCTCGCTGTCAATGGTTCGTGCCTCAGGATAACGTGGCGGACTGTCCCGGTGAGGTGTTGAGGGGGTCAATAGATGCACGACCGGGGCCTAACTGGCCGTCTCACGAAGGTTGTCAATGAAGTTGGTAGTTATGTATGATGCCAGTAGGCTATCTACCCGCCCCGCAATACGTTACCGTATCTGGGGTTTATAAATTATACCATGGTGATGAGGGGGTCATAGTATCTCACTCGACAAAGTTACGTTGGGACAGCAGCTAGAAAGTTTGATAGTTCATGCTAGAATTGTCTTATGCGGAGTGAGCGAGATCAGCGGAGTTTCAGAGGATGACCCTCATAGATTCCCAAGTGAAAGAGGAAGTTTATGGAGTAAGAACAAAAGAAGATAAAGAAAGGGAAGTGAGGCACTATATAGGGAAGCAAACATAAGGAAATCGTTGGGGTGTAGGAGTGCATAGGCGGCATGCACGTAGGCATTCCTGCACTAAGAGCAGTGTAATAACAATAAAGTACAAGGGTCAACGGAATGGTCGATAAGACCAACTCTCGATCTGCATCATAGCTGTTCCAGTAAGAAAAAAAGAGTGCAACCCAGATTAATGCCGCTAGCCCCCTCAATGGATTTTTGGTGTATAATATTTAGCATAGAGGTAGACAAAACAAGACAGGTTAGGGTTTAAAGGGGAGGTATGAAGAGGGTAGTTATAAAACCTGTCCCCTTACCTGATACTATGATATCGGATCCAAATAGTGAAGAGGGAGAAAAAAACAAACAGGATAATGTGCGGAAAGTGATAGAGGCATCTCTATCCTTCAACAGATTACCGCACTTATATGTGTCCCTCTATGCATGTCTCCATTCCCTACTCGCTTGACTCGTGTCAAGGTGGGGGTCACTGGGGGAGAGGTATCAAGGGGGCCTCCTCTATAATTGTATGAGAGGAGCTATAGAATAAAAGGAATTATATCCGTGTTCCTAAAAGATGAGAGGATCTACAAAATCAAAATCGGTCAGTGGGGTGCCTCCAGCAACTCTGATGGGTCCGGTACGGATTAACTGGGGAGAGGAGGAGTCGCGGGGGAACGTTGAGGAGGGACTATTTGGGATAAATGGAAGTGAGAAAAAGGATGAGAAAAAGGAATACCATATATCTTAGGTTTTAGTAGGATGTGCAGCTCTGGTCTCCTGGAGGGGGGAAGAGAGAGGCCTGAATATTGCGACTTCTACTGTATGGTGTGATGGGAGGTGACTCCTTTTATCGAGTCGCAGCTGCTGGATTATCTATTCAGCTACTCCCCCATAATTATTAGTCTGGAGGGGGGGGATGTGAGTAATTCACCACCACCCCAAGGGCATCTCCCGGAGCGATAACACCTACCAGTTCTCTATTATTCTTCCTTTGCTTATCATACCTCCTTTCTCACGAGAGTACAAGCTCTGGGTTGTCGATTTCCCTGCCGTCTCCCAACTGCATATGAAGTGGGATTACAGATTGTTTGGCTGTCCAGAAACTTTCGGTGAGGCTGCTTGGGCTTGTAGCAATACTATCGCATTATGATGCATTATTAGACATACCGGTATGCCGTGAGGGTAGGAGCAGCGCTTGCTGGCAGCTTTGTCCTAAAGCGAGAAGATACTAGATAACGAGAAACTTGAAATAAACAGAGTTGGGTCAGGCACGAACACGAAGACAAAGAGCGATAGAAAAGGGGAGAATGTCAGGAAATATGGGCAAAACTAGTGAGAGGTTAAATAGAAAATCTAGTTCCAGAGAAGTACGGACAAATGGGGAGGTGCTTATTCGAGAGTTTCTTTACGCTACCGAATCTCCTATCTTTCCTTTGTTTATTTCCTCTTGGAGTCCAAATTAGTGCTTGCGGTGGCTCTCATCTCCCTCCCTTCCTTGACCATCGAGGTCGCTCTTCCCACTTCTGCGGGTTGCTCCCCGTGAATCCCCTCCAGTGTTTCGTTGAGCATGGCATAGGGAATGGTGGATGGGAGGGCTACTCACTGAAACTTTTAGGTGTGGCCGATCTCATTCCTTACCGTCAGTTCCTGCATCTTACTTTCGAACAGAGTTTGCCCTGGCAGGCGCTACCCAGCTCTGCTGCGACTTTTCTGACGGCAGTTACAGCCTATTGCTGTATAAAATTCTATCTGGGAGCGGTTTCATCCAAGCAAATGACACTTGAAAAAATTGGGCCGGATCGGGCAGCTCTCGCAGCCTTGAGAGCTATGGGCTATCGCGGCTCATCAATCATGCAAGCTGAACCACCTCGAGCCCGATGCCTAGCTTTTCGACAGGCGAACATCCTTAATTCCCAAGGTAAATGGCGCTGCAATGTAATTACCTCGGGATCATAGTTATTGCAAACAAGCTAGAGCGAGGAAATGCATGTTTTCAGAAAGCTTAGAGGAGGCTTTCTTATCACTCCCGTTGTGACCGAGATTCGTACCGCACGGCGGACAGGCTCTCAGCACACCCCCAGAGAGAGAGAGGCGCTTGGTACTATACGCGATCTCGCAGGCCTCAATAGGAAAGATCCAACCTTCATTTCGAAGGAATATCGAGTCTCAAAAACCTCTCCCTTGTTGTGTTTCTGAAGATGA
>Ga0307510_10004131_pt1 | contig 17044 bp, 17 predicted proteins | sample 12_EM_MG_FD_207224 | JGI IMG/M metagenome (GOLD analysis project Ga0307510, IMG submission 207224) | Populus trichocarpa ectomycorrhiza microbial communities from riparian zone in the Pacific Northwest, United States - 12_EM | ecosystem: Host-associated > Plants > Roots > Unclassified | place...
CCTCCCGTGACGATAGCAACCTTGTCTTGAACCTTGTTCTTGCAAGGTTTTGTAGATGCCATTTTAGCTAGCTTGTTTTTTAGATTTGCAATGAATTACGCGAAAGATTCAGAATTTAGTATGTTTATATCAAGAGAGTTACTGTAGATACTTTGACTCCTAGCTACAGCATTGGGACCCATTAGATTTCGGAGATCTGCTGTGATGGTATTTGTGATTGTTTACAGTTTTTTTATTTAAAAATATATAAAAATAATATTTTTTAATTTTAAAAAATTATTTTTAATATTATCACATCAAACAAATTTTAATATATATAAAAAAACATTTTTAAATAAAAAAAATAAATCGCATAAAAGAAAGCTGCAATAATCTTAAGCCAATTGAAAGTCGTACACGTGATTTACAGGTGTTAAATTACAAAAAGTAGCAAGATGCATGCGTGGCAAACATTATCTTAAAATTGTTTTTTCTTATGCTACTTGTCTTTTTCTTTGACGTCCATTCATTTTCTTTTTGATGTTATGTCGGTCATTAATTTATGATTAATTATGACCGTGAGATGGTATGACTGTGATGATTACAACAATTTTATAGGTGATGGTGGTAGATATTATAATTGGATGGTATCAGAAGAGTGACGAGGTAGAAATTAATCAATGATATTATGATTTAATTATTCTATAAAATATTAGAAAATCTAATGAGTTGAGATATTTCTTAATAAAATAATTGAAATTCCACACATATTATAATGTACTTTATGCTACCGCGGGCTTGTGGCATCTTTATACATTATTGTGGATTTGTAAAAAAAATTATATGGAGAAAAATTGTTACAATTCACAATATTTTCAAGGAAAAAACTATAAAATTAAATTTTAAACTAATTTAATATTAAAAAAATAAAATTGACAAAAACAATTCTGAAAAATAAACACAAAAAAGTAAAAAAAAAAAAGAAGAAGATAATTTTGGAAAAAAAAGCAAAAAATAATAATAAAAACAATAGGGAAAAAACATGTGGAGAAAGTTAAAGCTAAATTCTCAACCGGCTCAATATTAAAATCATTTAGGAAAACACTGTAGCAATCTATAATATTTTGTGAGGAAATATACAATTGTAATTCTCAACCAGTTCAATATTAAAAAAAAATCAACAAAGATAATTTTGGAAAATATAAAAAAACGAAAGGAAAAAAAAACATGCAGGGAAACACTGTAGCAATCTATAATGTTTTATGAGAAAATCTACATTTGTAATTTTCAACTAGTTCAATATTAAAAACAATAAAACCGATAAAGACAATTTAAAAAAAAATCATAACAAAAAAATCATGTAGGGAAACATTGTGGCAATCAACGGTGTTTTAAAGAAAAAAAAACTACAAAGCTAAATTTTCAACCAGCTCAGTATGAAAAAAATAAATTCGATAAAGATAATTTTAGGAAAAAATCGATAAAAAAAATATGAGGAAACACTGTAGCAATCTATGGTGTTTTAAAGAACTACAAAGTTAAATTTTCAATCAGTTTAATATGAAAAAAATAAAATCGATAAAGATAATTCTGAAAAAAAAATCATTTAAAAAAAACCATGTGGGGAAATACTGTAGCAATCCACAGTGTTTTAAAGAAAAAAACTAAAAAACTAAATTCTCAACCAACTCAATAATAAAAAAATAAAATCAACTAAAGCAATTCTGAAAAAACAAAACAAAAAAAATATAAAAAAGATAATTAAAAAAAAAACATAAACTTACAATAAAAACTAAAGCTAAATTTTCAGTAAACTCAAACCAACTCAGTATTGAAAAAAAAAAAAAAAACATCAGTACCAAATGCTTGGCTTTCAAACAATAATGTGATTCACGCCAGAGGTGTTGCCACCAGCACTGGTGACGCAGTCGCATACCGGGATACCTCAAAGGGAAAATATATATATAATCTTTGGAGGGCCCAAATTAAGGATCAATATATAAACTACACTAAATTATGGGGACTATAATTAATTTTCTGGAGAGCCTGGCTTTTGCATAGTATTCACTCCTATAAACACTGACCCACTATAATGTGTTGAAAATATTTTTAGTTTCATCATGATTTTAAAGTTATTTTATCTTTATTATTTTTTATTTTTTATTTTCAGATATATTAAAATTTTCTATTTGAAAATAACTATAATTTTTTGTTTTTTTGTTTTTTACCAAACAGTGCCAAACACATATTTTAGTAAGGGTTTATTTTTGTGATATTTTTTATTTTTTAAACATATTTAATTAAAAAAATATTATGTTCAGTATATGATAAAACATACACGTGGACAGCACACTGCAATCTTATAATATTGCCACCCACGACCCATCACCGACCATGACCACATAGGTCGGTATCCGTGTCTGATCTCTTCTTTGCTATGGTTCCAACTTCCAACACATCTTTCATGAACGTATAACCATGACTTACAAACAAGCTCATCTGCAGTCATTATCATTATCAGAAGTCAAAACCCAAATCAAAAATCACTTCACTTTCTTGCAATTAAAGCACTGTATCATACAGACTCTCACTTCTCTTTCTTTCCACCCTCTAAATTAACTTTACAGTGGCCAATCAACTGCCAAACCAACCTGAAAAGGCGGGAATTGTTTCTCTCTATCTTGGTCCATAAAAAGAAACTAGATCATCATCTTTCTCACTCAATTATGAAAATTATTACATTATATTAGTAGCATATTATATATACCCTCCTATATTCAAACCTCAACTTCTTTTCTTTTTTAAGAAAATGATGTCGAAAGATGAAAAGGAAGACACTTTATCAATCATCAACACCACAGTCCAAGTCCAGGTAAAAAAAACACACACAAAAAGGCCCTTCTTTTTTGTTTCTTTTTATACACGGGCACGTAAAGAATAAAGATTTCTAATCTTAGATAGAAACCCAGATGGATTTTATGGATCAATGGTTGCTTCAATGATAAATTTCACATATTTGACACTGTTAACATCTGGTTTGTTGTTGGTTATTTATGTGGAAATTGCAGGAGGAAGAGAGGGAACTGGACCTGGGATCTGAAGAGCTTGATCCTCCTTTACCTCCTACTGTTACTTCCCGGGTAATTTCTAAATTTCTGTTTTTTTTTATTCATTCTATCATTCTGTTACTTTTCCCTTTTTGAGGGAGAGGAAGTGCTGCTACCATGTAAATATTGTCAAGGGTAAATTGAAATTTCTTTCTTTTCTAATATTTTCTGTTCTTTTTTTTCTTTGACTGAGGAATGGTACAATGTGATAGTACAAAGGAATGGAAAGGAAAATGATAATCTTTAGGGGTAAATTGGAGTTTTTCTTTTTCCTGATAGTTTGAGAGAGGAAATTGTTGAATGTGATGATGTAAAAGAATGGGAAATTGAAAATCTGCTTTCTTTTCCTGTTAGTTCAAGAAAGGAAATGGCAAGACTGGTGGATTTACTAGTTTAGTATTTTGGATTTTGATTTCAGGTATTGTATATGTTGGGAGATATAACGGCGGGCCCAGCATATCGGTTTGCACAATGGCTGGAGTTGGTTCGTAAGAGAAGTGACAAGTATCGTGCCTCGGGGTTCCCACGCCGGCCTTACAGGCTCGAAACTATGCCCTCCAGGTCTCCTATTCCCCTCTATCTTTGTCATCATTTATGTCAACCATCAAACTAATTATGGTGATTAGTTCAGATAGACTAAATGCTGGTGCTTTATTGTTAATTTTACTTGTGAGGTAGATAGTTAATGAGATTATAATGGGAGCCGATGAGGTAGATTCTTATTATCATGTGAAGAAGTGTGAAGTGCCTGCTGTAACTAATGGCAAGAAGCCCTTGATAAACCACCTGCTGGTTTCAGTATAGCAAGTGAATGAGGGGAAAACTTGAGTTGTTCGATGAGCAAACAGATACAATTGCAAATGTTTCATGCTAGTTTTTTGTTTTTGCACGTCAATGTGTGATTCACATGCTGTCTGTCTCCATTTCCGGAATGATGTTTCTTTTTACCTACTTGTTGTCATGACTACCGTGCAGTGTGGGAGAATCACTTGTTGATTCAAAAAGTCCACCTCCTGAGCAAGCTCCAGAGGTCAGTTTGTGGGAAAGGCTTGGTAAAGCTGCGGCACTGGACATTGAGTCGAGCTCTTTTTCTTGGGACATGCTGTCTTCCCTCCACCACACTGAGCATAGTAGTAGCACCGAAAATTCTGAGGATGAAATGAGTAAAGCCCTCGAAGTATGTGATCCAATTTATAATATAGTTTAAACAGCATCTGCTTTGTGATTTATAATTGTGAAGTCAAAGCACAAAGCCTTTGGAAGTGTGTACATATTCTTCAATGATGTCATCTTGATTCCTATTTTTCAGCCTAACTGGCTAATCGAGCTTCTAAACTAACGCTTGTTTTGGATTTGTTTAACCGAGTTTAACTTATTTATAGCTTAGACAAGTTTTTAGGTTATTTCCAGGATAGGAGTTCTGAGTAAGACTGTTGAACTGCTATATTTTCCATTATATAGGTATCATTGAAAGAATATTGAGTTTGCCTGTCTGTAGAATAAATTAGAGAAGAAACCAGTGCATCACAGTTTCTTCTCATTGGCTTTCTCAAATTCTCTTTAGCTGTGTACATGTAGGTAACTGTAAATTCTGGGGGAGTTGTATTCTTTGCCTTGTTCAACCAGCAAGGAAATGCTGATGCTTTTCACAAGGAATCAGCAGCTGTCATAAAGTTTTCATCTTCAAGGATGGCCACACAATCAGAACGTCTTGGCTATGAATTTGCAAAGTGGTTAGGAGTCCAAACTCCACAGGTTATACTGTCATAACCCAGTAGTTAGTGGTTTTTCTAAGATTGCACTGAAGTCTTTTCTTAAAAAATCTTGCTCAAACATTTTCTTCTTTTCTTATTAATGATAAACATTCCTGGTGGAATATTTATAATTGCAGGCTAGAGTTGTTCAAAATTGCAGCCCAGAGTGGCTCCAGATCAAGGAAGCTGCAGAGAAAGCAAGAGTTACAGCAGCTTCAGAAGGAGATGAAGTAGGTGAAGTGACATGTTCTGAGCTTCTGGAAGCTCTTGAACTCAGCCGATGTCTTCTTTTGATGAGGTGAAACTAGAATCTAGATTTGTGAATCATGATACTATAAAGTGAAATCATAAAATACTTTTGCTTCCTTCCCATCCTCCCTCCTTACCGAATAGGCTGAAAGGGGAAGGGCTGGGGAAAGAGATTTCTGTTCTTTGCTATAATCTAATATTGTGCGCGCACATATATCTTTAATGAAATTTGCATGCACGTCTTTATTGAAATTCACCTGTTTAGTGTGTTGGGGTGACTACACTGACCACAGCTACCCTGCACATCCAATTACTGAGAAACTTAGGGATGCCACATCTAAAAGTTTGAGCTAGCAAAGAGTATCACTTGATATCATCATGTGCCGATTCATCTTTACTAGCATTTCTCAATCAGTTCCCTGGTCCCTACTCCTACTCTATATCACAGTGAGGAGGATGCATGGTTTTTCATATTGCAGGCATTGCAAAGGAGATTGCCTTTTGCATTAGTATTTCAAAGGCCAAAATGTTGTGTGTTTGCAGTTATGTTCATGGATCTCCTTTATTGGAGAGCTCAAATGCATTTGAGCCACGTGAGACTGGAGAAAGAATTGCAGCAGCACTTGGTAGGGTCTTCCTATTGGACCTTGTCATCAGAAATGAAGATAGACTCCCTTGCCGTGAGCTCAGATGGCGTGGAAATCCAGCAAATCTATTGTTGGCTGAGAAAATGACCTCATCAAATGTAAATGCCTTGGAGGTTGCTTTTGATTCTGCAATTAACCGATACCGACCAAAGGTGATTAAAGCTCTACAGAAAGAAAGCAGGGCAACTTCACTGAACAGCAAGTTTAACACTCATAATCGAGTACCAGGACTTGTATCACAGGGCTCTGATGTTTCTGATATTACAGAATCTCCAAAATCCAACAAAATGCCAAGAGTCCGAAAATCAGGAGAATCATCGTTTTCTGACCTCATTTCTCACGCTGTGGCTATTGATTCTGGTGTTCCTCGTCGGCCTCCTGCTGAAAAACGCATAAACGACCAGGCAAATTATCCTAAATTGATTGAGCTGCTTCTCAACAGTTCTGATTACACCTCTAATTTGTTATATGAAGTAACAGGAGGGAAATTAGGGGCTCCTCCATTGGTAGGCACTGACTTTACTGATACACAAGTAACAGAAATGGCGTCAGTTGTTCAGGAATTTCGAGGCGGGTTTCGTGCTGCGCTCAGGGATCTGCAAGGTTTCCACGTGTTCCTTCTCACTCTTCACCAAAAACTCGATGGCTTGTTACGAGTTTTATTGAACATCACAAATAAAACATCAGGGGACACTGACAGAGAAGATTTGGTGATCCCCGAGTCACCTTCACATGGGGTTGTTCATTATCCTTCTCCACCAAGTAAGGAACGCTTTCTTAATGATAACCATTCAGATTTTAGTGATTCAGATTCACAGAGAATGGCTCAAACTCCAAGGTCATCTTTAGGAAGTAAAGAGAACTCAGATTCTAGTTCTCCCATGTCAAGAGAAAGCTGGCATGGAAAGTTGTCCAAGGGGAGTGGAGAGCCCCTTCGTAGCCTGTGTCTAACAACAAAGCTCCGTGAAATTCTTAAATTTGCCAAGGTCAGAATGTCAATTAACATGGATTTGGAAATCATATGCTTACTAGACATAGATCACTGGTTACAGTGCTTGAAGATGGCAATTAAGAGTCCAACTAGTCAAGAAGCAAAAACTTGGTTCCAAAAATGTATTTTGTTTTTTCTTCTCGCCCTGATTGTTCTATATTTAACATGTTTTCATAACTGAAAAAATGGATTGGTTAAGTTATCATCTTTCATGCTAATCAGAGGCTGGCTCTTGTAACCACTTTATATAACAAGCTGCATATATAACACAATAGCTCACCGACAACAGTGTTAGAAATGTGATTCAGGAATGCCAGAGGCAAAATGGTCCAAAATTTTCAACCATCAATTGCATGAGAAGTCATTTTCATGTTCTACAGATTTTTTCATCTCGTGTAGTTTTAAGAAGAGATAATTGTTGCAATGATGCACCGTACTTCTAGTCTTCTGCATAATTACCCCCTTTAAAGTGAGGAGGAAAAAACCTAGAAAACATGTGTATTAAAGGTCAAAAGAGAACAGGTAGAAATTGATACTTTTGCCACATAATTTCCACGTTGATCAATAGCATGCATCACCGCATTCTGTCAAGTGTAATTAAACTTCGTAAACTCTGAAACTCGATTTGAAAAGAAGGTTATGTGGCAAGGGGAACTGTTTAATTGCTTGATCATTAGGGAGTTACTGTTTAATCATCTTATTTTACTAGAATCTGTAATGTGAGAAATGTAAAGAATAATGCCATGTCCCTGTGCTAATTACCAAGCAAATAAAAGACATTTGAGAAGGGTGAAAAAATGTAGAAACTGCATTGTGTAAGGGAAGCAAAATAAAGATATTTTTTTATACGAGTAAAGATTTTTTTTGTCATTGATCTAACATCTTATTGTTTGACATGCATCATTATATGTTAGGTCGATACTGAAACAAATGAAGAATTAGAACACTGGAATGAAATGCTGAGAAATGATGCTATCAAACTCTGTCAGGAGAACAATTTCAATACAGGATATTTTGAGGGCAGTGATAGTAACTGTGTTGTGGATGCATATGAGTTGAAGGTAATAGATCCATGCATGGTTCAGGTTGCATATCTAAGATGAAGTCAATGTTTTTTGTTAATGTTTTGCTAATATACAAGACAGTTCCTGGGAAAGATTTATTTTCCTTATTTTAGGATTTTCCAATTTTTTTTCATTATAACTTACAGGTAAGATTAGAGCACATTCTTGAGAGGATATCATTGATCTCCGAAGCTGCAAACACAGAGAAACCATCATTAATCACAAATAGTCTGTTTATTGGTGGCACCCTGGCTGCAAGATCAGTTTACACTTTGCAACATCTAGGAATCACACATATTTTGTGTTTGTGTGCCAATGAAATTGGACAGTCAGAGTCACAACACCCAGATCTGTTTCAGTACAAGAATTTTTTGGTGAGTGAGTTTTTCCTTCTCCATTTGCAATCGTTCCATTCTTCTGGGGACAGTGCTCTGCTTTGTTTTATACCTTTGAGTAAAGCTGGATCAATTTGTTGAGGTTTCTCTCTGCTACTAGAGACCAAAAAATGAAATAATTTATTAGAACAGTAGGAGTAGTCGTTGTAGCATTCTCAGACATGTGCTCCTATCTGGAAGAGTCGGTAATTTTCAGAAAACCAACTGTTTTGCTGCACAGCGTGTTTTTTCTCTTCATGTTCTCAGAAAGTTTCTGCAGACTATGATCATAAAGTTTGCAGATGATTTTCCTTATGTTTCTAATAGCCAGATTTTCCAATATCGTTCTGGGTAGAGCAAAATAATCTGTAACATTATTGATCACAGAATCTGGAGCTCCTCACCTTTTTCATTTTCCAGCATATATTTGGAACGTATTCTATATTCACAACACTACTTTCTACTTGAACAGATTAGTGACCATGAGGATTCAAATATCAGCAGTATCTTTGGAGAAGCTTCTGATTTTATTGATCATGTTGAATCAATAGGTGGAAGGGTTCTAGTTCATTGCTTTGAAGGGAGAAGTAGGAGTGCTACATTAGTTCTTGCATATTTAATGCTCAGGAAGTAAGTGAAAATCACAAGGTTTTTCATGTATGGAAGCTCTATCATCAAACAAGCGGATTATTGAATGTCTGCTGTGAATAAGCTGCTGCGTCATAAGTTCTGTAAATCTAGCATTTTTCTTCTTGATGCAGGAAATTCACTCTACTAGAAGCATGGAATGCTCTAAGACGAGCTCACCGCCGAGCTCAGCCCAATGATGGTTTTGCAAAAGCTTTATTGGATCTGGATCGCCAACTGCACGGGAAGGTTTCCATGGAATGGCAGAGGCGGAAGCCAGAGATTAAAGTTTGTCCCGTCTGTGGGGATAATGCTGGTCTGAGCAGCAGTTCACTCAAGCTTCACTTGCAGAAATCACACAAGAAGCTATCATCAGGCAGCGTGGATAGTGCAATGACTATGGAGATACAAAAGGCTCTGGATGCACTAAAAATGACCCGAGGTGGCAGCGTCAGCCCTACATTGAGGCAGTCTTCGCCATCTCTGGATGGCTAGGTACAGGAGATACATTTTAGTGCAAGAAAATCATCGTGCATCACCTATTCTTAGAAGAACTCTTGCTTATCAATCCATGTCGCTTGTGGCCATTTGTGAACGGCTTCTTTGTCAGCACCAAAATTCACAGTATCGACAGACATTGAACGCGGCCATTCTATTGATAGACAACTATGCGCAACAAGAGAATGAAAATTTATATCGAGGTCCTAGGTTGGTGCCGCTGTGCTGATTTGTTGGAGATGAAGGTTCAAGTGGTATCATTCTTCCCTCTTTTTTTTTTTTTTTTTGTGGGGGGGATTGTAACATGTATAATTTACACATCCGCAAAGGATCAATTGCAATTGCTGGTATTTCTTTAACAAAGCTCCATAGCACTCTTCAGCTGAAGACTCTCGCTTTTCCATATTTGGTTTGCCCTTGGTATGTTAAAGAACAACATCTGAGAGCATGTTAAATGGCACGAATCAAAATGCCAGAGAATTTTGAGGGCAGCCATTATATTTTTTTAAAGGTATACACATTCTGCATCAGAGAGAAGCATGACACCACAATTTCAAGTTCAAATCATAATTTCGTATTACATGACAGTTCTGTAAAACTGACTGAATCATAACCTTCCATTGTTAGTCCTTTCATTAAGGGAGCTAACCCATGCACCATACTACAATTTGCCTCTAAACTATTCATGCTATCATGGTGCAATGATACAGCCTTTAAACCCAGCCAGCAATGAAGCACAGCTCCAACTTCCGCTGACAAGTAGTCCTTTCAATAAAACAGACTACAAATAATTTGCCAATTCAAATGAAAACCACAGTAACAAACAACATTCTAGCAAAGGTTACTGAATAAGAGGATTCGCTCACACAACGTTCAACATGTCGGGCAAGGCATCGGGAGCACCACCACTTTGACCATTGAGCACAACAACATTTCCATCAGAATCAACATCTATAATGACAGAATCACCTTCTTTGATCTCTGCTGAAAGCATTTTCTCAGCCATGCTGTCCTCAAGGAGCCTCATTATAGCTCTTCTCAAAGGCCTTGCACCATAGGATGGGTTATACCCTTCATCGACCACCCTATCTCTAAATCTCTCAGTCACTTGAAGTTCTATTTCCTTGGCCTTCAACCTCTCAAAGACCTCCTTCAACATTATATCAGCAATATCCTTGACCTCCAGCTTGGAAAGTTGACGGAAAACAATCATCTCATCCAATCTGTTCAAGAATTCTGGCCTAAAATACTGCTTTAACTCCTCTGTCACCAGGCTCTTAATTCGGTTGTAACTGCTATCCTTCTCATCATAATCAAGATCAAATCCCATCTTGCGTCCTCCCTTCTCAATAACACTGCTACCAACATTTGAAGTCATTATCAGGAGGGTATTTTTGAAGTCCACTGTCCTGCCCTTGCTGTCTGTCAACCTTCCATCTTCAAGAATTTGAAGCATAATATTAAAGACATCAGGATGGGCCTTCTCAATCTCATCAAAGAGTACCACAGTGTAAGGACGACGCCGAACAGCCTCTGTCAACTGACCACCTTCAGTGTAACCAACATAACCAGGAGGTGAACCAATTAGCTTGGCAACAGTGTGTCTTTCCATGTACTCGCTCATATCAAGTCGGATCATGGCTTCTTCTGAGCCAAAGTAGTAGGCAGCTAGTGCTTTTGCCAGTTCTGACTTCCCGACACCAGTTGGACCAGAAAAGATGAAGCTAGCAATTGGTCGATTTGGGTTCTTAAGCCCAACACGAGCTCGGCGGATGGCACGGCTGATTGCCTTGACAGCTTCATCCTGACCAATAACTCTCTTGTGAAGGGTATCTTCCATCTTTAGGAGACGATCAGATTCATCCGTGGATACTTTCTCTACAGGTATGCCAGTCCAAGAAGAGACAATGTGCTGAATATCTGATTCAGTGACAGTGGGACCTACATCCCCTGCCTCTGTCTCAGCTTTGCTCATTTCCTTGCCTTTCTCCACAATAGCTGCGATCTGTGCTCTAAGGTCCATTTCTCTGTCTCGCAATTCCCCAGCCTGTTCAAAATTACCAATGGCATGAGATAGCTGAAGGAAATACGGACATAAATAAACAAACAGCAGAAGCAATGTGCAGTCTTGTGGTCTTAAAGCTTCTCTTCTCAAAAAAACCTTTTCACTGTTCAATGATCAGACAATTCAAAATTTTGAAATCATAACACTAAGTATTTTGGAAGTTCATCAAAAATGTCTCATCTCATGGAAACAAACAGGGTAGCCCTAGAAAATCCAATTAGACAATTGGAAAGCACAAGAAAGAAGCAATTTAAACCTTTTCGAAGTCTTGGCCGCGGACAGCTTCATCCTTTTCCTTTGTGATTTGTCTGACCTCTTTCTCAAGCTCTCTTGCTTCCTCAGGGACCTGGAAGAATGAAGTAAAAAAAATTAAAAATAAATGACAGGATGATGATGGAGCAACTGGATAGAAGATTTTACCTGTGCATGCCGAAGGCGAACCCGAGAACCAGCTTCATCGATCAGATCAATTGCTTTATCAGGCAGAAAACGATCACTGAAAGAAATGCAAGGAGAAATAAAGATCCAGGGAGAGAATTTCCATATGACTAATTATAGAGGGGAGCTTTTGAAGGACTAATTATGCCAGAGACAGCAAAAATGAAAATTAACTTCTACAGAAAGGTAATTTTCAGAATTTGGGAGCATCCGATAGAATTGAACCAAGTGGAGGAAAGCCTTCGACATGGACCATGAACATTTCTAGGGTATTGTGGAGGGTTCAACACGAAGACAGGAAGGGAAGAAAAGCAGCAGGGGAGAACTCATGCATGGTTCAAAAACATCAGCTTCAACAGAGACTGTCTACAAGGCAGTCTGGTACGAACAACTATTGCAAATTGATGTGCCCCCACCGGCTCTGCCAAGATGATTATATAAAGCACCACTACAGGGAAATGATATCTCCAATATGCTCATCTCCTTCCATTTTTTTTTCAAGTCATCATATGTATCTCAAGTTTCAAGTAAGCTTCAGAGATGCTGAGGAAATCTACCAATAAACTTGAGAGACTACTATAAACAAATTACTTGTTTTCTTAAGATATACAAGCAGTGACTTTTCTCCTCTATAAATAAGCATCCATGCAAGTAATAAGTGTGGCAAATGCTGCAGATACATGGAGCTATATAACAGAAATGTGAACTTCAAACTAAAAAAAGGATTATTTTATGGCTCACTCACCTGATGTACTGGTATGACAACTGAGCAGCAGCTACTAAGGCCTCATCTGTGTAACGGAGTTTGTGGTGGATCTCATATCGCTCACGAAGTCCTTTCAAAATCTGTATTGTTTCATCCACAGATGGCTCAGGTACTTTGACTGGCTGGAAACGTCTTTCCAAAGCAGGGTCCTTCTCAATGTGCTTTCTGTACTCATCTAGGGTTGTAGCTCCAATACACTGCATTAAGGAGGATGAATAAGAAACAAGATTGAATTTGAAACTTTGAGCCACAAATTTCAAATATAAACAAAATAATCCAAGTTGACCACATATGGAGGGGCTGTGGCCAGCCCCAAATGATGGATATGACTGAGTTATTACATAATATAACAAGTCAGGTACGAAAAAGACTCAATAATTCAAGGGAACACAAACCATTACAATTTAGAGTCAAATTCATCACTATTAAGAAGACTCAGTACAGGAAAGGCTTCAGAGTTTGCAAACCATAGACAGAACCAGGCCATAAATTGAGAAAAGGTATGATCAACTCAAGTTTAAGCACCAGAAAAAAAGAAAAAAAAATACTCAAGTTTCACACACAATAGGCTCCAGTGAACAGCAGATTCACCTACATGAACCCCCACACAGAACAGGCTCCAATGAGCAGTTTGTCAAGGTATGATCAACTCAGGTTTAATGGTCAGCATTTTTAAAATAAATTAAGTGAAGCTTAATAGTAAATGTAAAAGATGTAACAGTCAGACTGCATGCCACAAATTCACAACGACCTCCAGTCATAGCATTTAACAATTTCCCTTGAATATCATGTGCACAAGACAAAAAATTACCTGCAATTCACCTCTAGCAAGAGCTGGTTTCAAAATATTAGCAGCATCAATAGCCCCTTCTGCTGCTCCTGCCCCTATCAGGGTATGCACCTCATCAATAAAGAGAATTATTTCATCACTCTGTTTGATTTCCTCCATTAGCTTCTTCAATCTTTCCTCAAACTCTCCACGGTATTTAGTTCCAGCAACAAGAAGGCCCATGTCAAGGGTGATAACCTAAATCACACCAACAAAAAAAAATACATATCGGTCTGTCTTGAGTACAATAGTTTCCCTACCAACTTAAAAATTTACAAGGAAACACTTCTAGAAATTTCTCACAAAGATGGCATAGCAACGCAAATTGTAGTCAGTTGACTGAATCTCCCATTTACATGGACGGTTTATCAATATTACAGATAATAAAGCAAGTGTGTTGTTCATTAATTGGTGTGCACTGAGCATACATAATTCACAGAAATTTTTATACTGCAACCCAAATGCACCCTCAAATTGTGGCAATAAAATGAACCAATATTCACCTTCTTTCCCTCAATTGTCTCAGGAACATCACCGCTTGCTATCCTCTGAGCAAGACCTTCAGCAATTGCAGTTTTCCCAACCCCAGGTTCTCCAATGAGACAAGGGTTATTCTTAGTTCTTCGGCCCAGGATTTGAACAACACGTTCTATTTGTGGCTGCCTTCCAACAACAGGATCCAATTTACCCTGAAGGCGAAAAAATCATCTTAAGAGAATCACTTAGAAGAGAAGTATCTACTTATAGCATGTTTAGAAACAAAACAAAAACAAAACAAAAAAAGCTTTAGTATTAAATCACCTCCTCTGCTAATTTAGTCAAATTAGTTCCATATTCCTCAAGTGTAGGCATCTTGTTGTTACTGCTTCCAGGTCCAACAGTGGAACCAGCCAGGTTTTCTGTGCTCTCACCCACCATACGAATGACCTAATCACAACAATCAACACTTCATTAATTCTATGTGTACACAACAAATGGCTTGATGAACACAGAAAATTAGGTTAACAAAGCTCCAGAGATGCATTGCTTGCCTGTGTACGTATGTTACTAGGATCAGCACCTAAATTCTCGAGAACACGGGCTGCTACACCTTCACCTTCACGAAGTAGCCCGAGAAGCAAGTGCTCGGATCCAATATAATTATGACCTGAAAAGATTCATGGAGGTCAGATTTCTTGGTTAGCATTGAGCACTTCATTTCTCAAAGTATCACGCACACAAACACACATAACAGAATCATTGCTCCGTTGAAAGGGAAAATTATTGAGTTACAGGAAGTGGAAACTGGCTTGAATTACAGGAAAGCTCTGGCGATACCATTGTATCTCTTAACAGCACATATTATGTTATGATTGCAATAACAGTTCTATGTGAAATTCCATCATGACCTTCAAAATTTTTCATCCCAAATTTAAGAGGATATTATAGTTCAAAATACACCTACGCCAACATGAAGAAACCACTTTTGGCCCAAAGTTCTCAAACTAAAATCAATGTCAGAAAAGGAGAAAGAAAACAAATTCTACCAAGTTGGCGGGCCTCTTCCAATGATAGTTCCAAAACACGCTTGGCACGAGGAGTGAACGGAATTTCCACAGCAACAAATCCACTACCCCTGCCAATAATCTTCTCCACCTCTACACGTGCATCTTTAAGATTGATTCCCATAGATTTGAGAACCTTTGCAGCAATTCCAGTTCCTTCACCAATAAGCCCCAACAGGATCTGTTCTGTTCCGACAAAATTATGACCAAGCCGTCTTGCTTCCTCTTGAGCAAGCATAATTACTTTGATTGCTTTTTCTGTAAAACGTTCAAACATAGCTCTAGGTACAAATCGCTTAGCCTTTTGCTGCCTAGGAGAGATTGTAATTGCAACCTTAGAATGGAAAGAATGTCCATGTCTCAACAGTGTATCTAAACAGTTTGCGCTACGCAATCCTGAGTATCCACTTATCACCAAACCCCGCGATGGTAAGCTACACATCATTTTGGCAGAGGAGGCCCTTGATTTTTTAGATTCTTCATATTGACAATGCCTTGGACAAGGAGCTACAGCAGGAATATTAGCAGAATGAACTAGAAGCCTAGCCATGTAATTCCCAAGAAAGATCCTGCAAGTCACAATGACATTTATTAGTGAAAATCCAATAAAAGAGATCAGAGAGACAACCAAAAAAAAATTAAAGAAATAATCCTTAGATATCAACTCGAGGACATCAATCACTAACCAATACCCACAGTCCCACAATACGGGGAAAAAAAACACATCCACTGAAAAGCAAATAACCATTTCATTGTTTTTACTTAACATTCATCGATCAACAGAGGCAGAGGCGGCGTTCAACACTCAACTCGACTAACATTTACACTTCACCGATATTAAATTGAGAAACTCGGACACATGTAAAGTTCTCTCAAGGATAAAACAATTCCCAGTTCAAATACTACATTTGACATTGAATATATTACTGAAACTTAACAGAACCAAAATCACAAACAGAATACACAAAAATCACAAACACCATTCGAACCAGACCAAAAGGTAAGCAAACCTTGTCCCAAGACTCTATCTACAAAAATCAATCTATTTTTTTATAGAAATAATTACGAATTAACTGAAAACAGCAGCACAACTTTCCATAAAACAGACTGAAGCTTCTCTATCAACAAAACCTACCAGTTTCAGATTTACAAATAGCAAAAAACATAATAACCCTAACAGCAAATTTATTCAACCACCCCTCTTTTTCATAAAAAAAAAATATATCAATCAACAAAGTCAACCAGCCGATAAAACCCTAAAAATGTCGAAATGATGAATTAAAATAAAAATCGATGAACAGCAACCTCTCATAAACCCTAATATTTAACAGATTGAAATGCAAGAACCAAAAAATAAGTTTACCTAGATTAACTTAACGAGCGGTGATTAAATGAAACGGGGAGATAGGGACCTAAGGGGGTCTATCTTACTACTTTCCGAGAAAGAGAAGGAGAAAGAGATATATAGACCCTCTTTAATGGTCGGCCAAGAGGTGGAGGTGGAGGTGGAGGTGGAGGAGATAGAGATATAGATGGATGTGATTTATGATATGATATCGAACAAAATTTTCGTTTTTTTTTTAATTATTGTTATTATTTTCTTGCCCTTGTTTTGTACCGGTGCTGGAGGCTGCCGTATCAGACTATCAGTGTTCATGCCCTTTCGGGTTAGCTAAATGTCACGTATGGTCCCTTTATTATTAATTGTGGTCAACTTTGATCCTTTATTTTAATTAAGTTAGGTTAGACTTGACTTGACTTCGCTATTGTGCAAATTTAGATGAGTTGGTTTGAGATGAGTTATAGTAATATTCAAACTCGACTCCACTCATTTGCAATTTATCTGTACTTCTAATCGCATGTCATTTATATCCATTTATGTAATTTTATTTCTGATTATGTGACTATATGGAGTTACTTCGACCCGTTTTAAAATATAACCAAATATGCAAAGTAGAGGGACTACATGTGATTTTTGACCCCTCAGCTACCTAACCAGTTAACATGACAGCTGTCTTTTGATAGTTAATCTCACTGACGGGTTTCGCACCGTTTGATTTCGACGTGTTACACGTGGTTTGTTGTTATCGGTGCTGATGAGGATTCGAGTAG
>Ga0307510_10004132_pt1 | contig 17043 bp, 22 predicted proteins | sample 12_EM_MG_FD_207224 | JGI IMG/M metagenome (GOLD analysis project Ga0307510, IMG submission 207224) | Populus trichocarpa ectomycorrhiza microbial communities from riparian zone in the Pacific Northwest, United States - 12_EM | ecosystem: Host-associated > Plants > Roots > Unclassified | place...
CTCGCAACATCCCACACCCGTACGGTCTCGTCAAATCCCCCAGATACTAAGAGGTTGGACCTTGGATTGTAGTTCACACAAAAGACGAAGTTCGTGTGCCCTCTCAGTATCTTCGCCGAGGAGTCCTATAGGGACGTTCATCAATAAACGGTGAGGTATGATATACAGCGACTCGCATCCAAGTTCCAAATCCGAACCGTATTGTCGTCCGAGGCTGACGCAATGTAGTCGCTGTGCGCCGACCACGCTATGTCAGATATACCCTCGGAGTGACCAGACAGCGTATGAATGATATCCCCAGTCATTGCGTCCCATATTTTGATCAACTTGTCCGCGCCTTGCCTGTATGGTCTGAGGACAGGTATAGGGGGCTACCGATAGCGACACACCTGCAGACGCGAGAAAATTCCCATCTGGACTGAACTTTACGGAAGAAATGGATTTCTTGTGTCCGCTCAAGATGAGGTGGGGCTTGTAATTCGGCGTCGACGTGGTCGGGGTGGGATGAACCATGACCGTGACGGAAGGCGTCGGTCCGGTGATAAGTCAAGGCAATTCTCTTTATCGACCACGACCGCCATGTCCGCAACATCAGACTGGGTCACCCCACCGACACGGCCAGAGCTCATCGAGAGTCTCGTCTCTGGTGTAGGTCAGTGCCCATTCGAGTGCTCCAGCCTCGGCAACACCGAAATGTTATTGCAGACCGCTACAATCCATCAAACGTCGGAATTCTCGAGGATTACCTCTATCACCAAATTCGTAGCCGGGAGTATGACTGCCTTGCGAATCTCGCAATTTTAAAACTGTTTGTCCTCTCTCTTTTCTTTCTTTCTCTTCACCAGAGCTTATACTAGTCGAATGGCATTTCCTCATTTCCAGATATCAGTTCAATCCCGATCTATACAATCCCGATGTCGTCGTAAACATTTTGGTGAAAGCCCTCGCATCCGTTCCGTTTCCCGATTTCAACCTTTCCGTCGCCCTGCTGGACGATAAAGCGTCGCACGCCAACATGGAAGAACCGGATCCTCTCCCCGGCCTCCTCCCGTACCTTACAAATCTCCACAGTCTCTTGCAGCAATGCAGATTCCCCGCGTTTTGGACGTTATATCGCTCTGATGCCCTGGAATCGTTGCGTGATAATTACACCGTGGAGGTGGTCGGGTTTGAGGGTTCGATCAGAGAAGTTGCCGTGCGTGCGGTGAAGGCTACCTTCCAGAAAATTGGCAGTAAACGGTTGGGGTCCTACTTGGATCTTGAAGGTGACGTCGCCAAGTCACTTTGTTGATATGATAACCTGCTGATCTATCTCACAGGGGCGGAGTTGGAAGAGTACATTGCGAGGCTTGGGTGGAAATCCGATTCGTCGACGGGTGTAGTCGAGGTACCACCGAACCCAGATAACCAGATTGCATCGAGTGTCGTACAGGAGGATATCAAATTACAACGTATGTTCCGGCCGTTTCTCCCCGACCACCGTGCTCACTGCTGGCTACAGAGCTAACAAAAGTCATCTCACATGCCGTTTCGGCGGTGTAAACATTTGAAACCAAAAGATGCCTAGGAATGACATTTGCTTTGTCGTTGATATCGACTCGACGAATAAAGATAGTCACGAGACGTCATCATTACTGCGCACACTACAACCTGGCGTGTAAAGTTTTTCCTGATATATGCCGCAACCACTTTACAAGACGGTGTACTACTGACCCAAAAGACCTTCCCTTTTTTGACCTTTTTGACAACAAACCTAGTCCATTCGAGTCGTCGACCAGAATGCTGCTCCCGTTCCCCATAGCGCCATCACAGTTGACGGAATCAGAATTGCTATGTCCATAACCGTTGCCTTTCTTTCCAGAGACATCTTCGCTGCTATCGGGCCCACCACGCATAATGAGAAAACGGAGAAGGATCCAAGAATAGCCATAATCGAGTCAAAGTCAGGAACGAGTATCGATACGGTGACCGCGAGGAGGACAAATCCGATACGCTCGCAAGCAATCAAGACTCGTTTAAGCGAGTGGTTGAGCTTGTGAGCCTGGGACTTCTGGGTTTCGAAGCCATCACCCAGAGTGTGGGTGTCAAGACCGCATAAGGTCTCCAATGCAATGTTGAGGGGCCTAATGCTGAGAGCAAATTTGGTTCTGTGTCCAAAACATCAGACTACTTCGGGCAAGCCAATTCAAAATCTGGCCATACAAAGGTGTCACCACAAGCATCCAAAGCACTAGCTTGTTCAACGTCGGGTTGTACCCTGGTACCTGAAGTAGATTCTGACTGATCTGGTCCGCCGTGTCCGTGTCAGACAACAGGATGGATGGAAAAAAACATCAATTCCTTACTTCGTTTTCAACGTCGTTTCCAAACATCAGGTATCCTGCGATTCCAATAAGGGTGTATACGGTAGTCGCAAAGCCCTAAAATAAGGGCCCCAGTCAGGTAAAGGGACTCAGGTAGCACAACAGTACCTACAAATGAATAATTCATAACTTCTCTGAACCGGTGAGGCTCAGCCATGTCCCGAGCTAGTGAAGGGAGGGCGGAATGGGCCCCGAACTGAGTGTGTCGTTGTTAGGGCGATGTATGACATTACGGAAGACAGGAAGGCTGCGTACCCCCGCCATGAATAGACCATAAGCCAAACCAAGTTCTCCTGTGTTGCAGGGACTGAATGAAGTCTTCGCAGGACTCCACAGGCTCCCAGGTGCATCAAATTTTGACAAGCCATCAATCAAAATAGCGACAACCAAAAGCGTTGTGGACGCTATCCCAAGAAGTGAGGCGTATGAAAGAAGCGACAGTGGGACGAAAACCGTGGGAATAAGACTGGAAGAGAAAAATGAAATGTCATATTAACGAGGGAAGACAGCGAGAAACGATGGGTACATACATGACGAGACCCAATAGCTTGTATGTAGTCGGTGAGACAGCGGGGACGATGGCATTCAATGAATCCGCGTACAATGTGACAAGAACGACACTGAGCGCACATCAGAATGGGTAGGTACGTAAGATATGACGAAGCTTACCCGACACTGAATGTTTCGAAGCAGAACATGAAACTTACGAGAGGCATGGAACGCATACCAAACGCTTTTGTACCAATGTCTGCATAAGTGCGCACACTTGGATCAGAGACCACGATGCCCGCCAAATATTTTGCCCTTTGAATGGAAGCTCGTTAGTAAGTAAGACGCGCCGGCAACGTAGATCCTGATCCCTAGCGGAAAGTAACATACGTGTAGCACGTGATGCAGCCATAGGAGACGATGAGTAACGTCCCACAGATCCACCCTGCATAGGAGAACGCGAGAGGCTCCGAAAGCATGCCAATACCAAGCAACAATGCGGTGGCGTTGAAAAGCTGGTCGCGGCGTCAAACGCGCTAAATGCGATGAACTCGGGAGAAGCGGAAAACTCGGTGGCTTACAGTCTGGCGGAACGTGCTCTGTCCAATGGTGGTAGACTTTGTAGGAACAGCGTTTTGGGGGTGGCCCGGGGAAGTTGGACGTGGTGCCTCGTCCGCCATGCTGGGAAGCAGTGGGGTTCGCTCATCCACTGGCAGGTGCATGTGAATCCTGGGCGCTGTCGCTTGCGCTTCGTCGTCATTCTCGTTATAGGTATGAACAGGCTGCTGAAGCGAGGAATGGGCTGAGATCGCAAGCTCATCTTCATCCCAATCAAGGTCGCTGGCGAGGGCTTCCTGCGGCGTACGGGTGTTAGGGCATGGCGTTATAAGATTTTCCTCGTCATCTGCAGGTCTAGGATCGCCCGCGTGAAGTGTGGGATCACGATATGAAGAGGAAACGATTCTAGCGGTCGAGCACATGATCTGGGAGCGACGATCTGGGGCAAACAAGGCAATGAAGCATAAGCCAATGAAACAGATGTCCGCGTTGTGGGCACTGACAAGACTCTATCGCGTCTCTTATACTATACACGCTGGAGACAGATCCCACATGGAAGTGTTGGGAGTCAATAGAAGCCATGATGGAGGTTCGCAATCGTCGGTCGGCGGGCAGGCAGGGAAGTGAATGAGAGCGAGCAAACACCGTACCGGTCTTTTTTGAACTTTCTAAGGGGCGATTTATGGCCCGGGCGGAACCTGGAGCAAAGTTTTACGTCCGGTGTCGGCTCGATCGATTGACGGCAGGAACATACACTCCATATCCATATTATTAATCAGCCAACAATAAGTCCAAAGGAGAGGGAAAAAAAATACAAATCAATGGCGATGAAAGTGCGTACAACGAGTGTGTTTATTGAAAGATGCACTGCTACGACATGCTCACTGCTTTGCGGTTTGTCCATGTCATATAAGGAGCCCGCGAGATATCTGTGGCGCCGCCCTGCTTGACACGTGTACTTCGGCGAGCTTCCGGAAGTTTTGCTATATTGTTCAAATCCTACGTGAATAACGTTAGAGTCAGTCCGGATCAAGGCAGCCCCCTCCAGCGGTAGAAACTCCCAATAGACCACTTACAGAGAGGCGTTTCCGGATGCCAGGTACTATATGCGGCCACCATTTCGTGAGGGTGTTTCTCAGTGCTAGTTCTCTGTTGCCCTTGGGATTCAGCCAAGCTGTAAACTCATCCACCTGCAAGCATGCTAAGCTAGGGATATCCACATAAGCCACTCATTCACTTACCTCCTCCAGATCGGTGTATACTGCCCATTCTCCAACACCAAGTATCCCTTCTTCTCCCTCCTCCTCTAACCGCCTAACATGGACATCACCTTCCTCTCGCCGGTCTAAAATTTCTTGATCAAACACACTGGGGCCTTGTACGAAGAGGCGGCCAGTCCCATATTGCACAATTCCACCACTACCAAGGAGTGACGCAGATCCCATTCCATCGAACCACCAGATACGGTTATAAAACCGATCTTTGCCCATAGGCTTGACCCGTACCGCACCAAGAAGTTGCCGGAATTCGCGCTCGATCCCCTCTAAGCGCCGTTCGTGTTTATTGACTTCCTCGTCAAGGCGTCGGTGTTCGGCCATTGCCTGCTTCACAGACGCAGCCTTGGCGCGAGCTGCCTCGCGCTGCTTGGCATGCGCCTGACTCTGTGCCTTTCGACGTAGGTCTGTTGATTTCTTAGACGCAACTCCTTGTTCAGAGCCATTCTCCGAAGCAGATACGTCTGACAACTCGCTCAAGTCATTCATCGGAGTATCGTCGTCAGCACCATTAGAAGCTCCATCGCCTTCCTTGTTCTCGCCGAGAAGGGTTTCGCGAGTCTCGACGCTGCGAAGACGATTAGACACACAACTGAGAAAGCCGAGTGAGAATACACACAGGGCCTTCCGAGCGCGGTTGAGCTCGATCTTCTCTTTTCGCCTGGAGGTCAATTCTTCTTCACATGCTTCCATGTGCGCGTGTATACTTTTACTGGAGACGGCGACATTACACAGGAAGGATAGGATCGCAATTTTGTCTTCGGGAGAAAGTAGCGGATAACACTGTTTTGGGTTTGAAAGTTGAGGTTTGGTCGGAGCGGGGCTGGATGCCCTAGAAGTTGGAGAGGCCGTTGACTGCTCTGATGGTGTGTCAAGCGCGAAAAGGAGACGAGTCAAGACCCGTCGCAGGGTTGGGAAGCTTGATAAGGTCGCATGCTGTTCGAGCAATCAATATAGATTCTTACTTGGAAGAACAAAAGGTGACAAACATCTTTGAGGCACCCTACCAATGACTCTTCCCAACCTTCACGCACTTCGCTGTGACGCAAAGGAGTCCGCTCCCAGTTGTTTCCGACATCAGCCATAGCAGTCGTCAGCTCTTCGACTGTGACACCCAACTCATCACCGTCGGCTTCCGGGGCGTTCATAAGTGACACCACTGCGCTATGACGCTGAAATGTGACGGTTCGGAGGTTGTAAACAAGGCTGGAATGGACTTCGGCGATCAGCTGACAGGGCGGCTCGACGAGGGAATGTCGGATAGCATGTTCGAGCTCGTCTAGGGTGAAAGTAGACAGGTGCAATGGGTGACTGTCAATGCATTAATTAGATGGTATAGGATGAAGCGCACGAAACTTACCCATAAACTACTAAGAAGTTCCATGTCATTAGGAAAGATTCGAAGCATCCTTCTTGGTCATTGAATGGTAGCGCGGAGCGACTTGGAATTGGTCTTCGAACTTTCATCCCAGCCTTCTTTTCCTTCTCAGACAGCGTGACATCCAAATCCTCCGTTGGATAACGAATAGGTTTTTTCTTCTTTTTTTCCGCTGCCTGTCGCTCTGCCTCCGCCTTGGCTAGCTTTTCTGCCTCACGTTCCTTCTCTAATGCAAGAGCTGTTGATGGGTAAGGATTGTCAATTGCTACACAGCGTAATGGGTCATCACCTTTCTCTTCCCGAGCTGCTGACAGCTTCTTTTGCTTTTTAAGTGGACCTTCTTTATCCTCCCAAACCTTTTTACGCTTCTGAATCTCGCCTTTCTTGATATCCTCGACCCCTTGGCGCGTTGCCTCGGGCATTACAGAATCAACCCCATATCGTGCCGCTACGGGAAGTTTAACGGTCCAGGGAGACGCAACCGCAGCATCACGGTCGACGCAGTCACGAATGAATCGTCTCAGGATGCTCTTAGAAAATGCGAGTCGGTCGCGACTAGAAAGTGCTAGTCAAGGGCAAGCACAGATCGGGCGCAAGAGTACCTACCTCATGACATTGCATCGTACTTCCGTAATGGTGCCGGTCCATTTGGCACGAGCTTCCTTGGTGGACGCAGTGTGCTTGTCGCGTCCCTCTGGTTTCTCTTCCTCTAAAATTTGTACCTTATACAAGTACTTCATTGGGTCGTCAGCGGCATTCACGTCCTTGGCAGAAAGCTTTAAATCCCCATGGATTTGGTGTGGGAGAGGCTGGTCATTCAAAGGAGGGGACGAAGACGTTGAGGCCGTAGGAACAGCGTCAGTCGATTCGCCGTTGACCTTTACGTTTGATCGCGGTAGGAACGTTTCCACAACGCGTGCCACAAACCTAGAGACGGAATATGTCAGTGAGGGTCGAGATGTAAGTTGACGGGCCAGTACTTGTCTCCTTTAATGTCAACATAGATCTCTGCAACATAGTTTCAGCCTCGCGATTGTTCGCGGTCGGACGGAGAACGTACTCTCGTCACAGAAATAGCGGTCTTTGTACCGCTCGTATACAGCCTCGACCAGATGATCAAGCCGCCCCATAACCTCTGTAAACCACGAAGGCGCTCAGTGATTGGGACAGGGGGTAGGGGGGGTGTGAGGTGTCACTCACGCCATTGGACAGCTTTGAGAACCGCGGGTTTGAGCTGCTCGGGGAAGCGGGAATGCATTGTTCGCGCCTCGAGCTGTTCACTTTCCAGTGCTTGGAAATAGTCGAGGCCGCTTTTACCAGTGACCTCGCACTGGAATTGTTTCAGGCGGTAGAATGACATGCGAGCGGCATAGCTCCTGTAGAGAGGATGGGAACGCGTCAGTTTTGAAGGTAGAAGAATGAAGGGATGGACGCTTGCTCGTAGGTGTCGAATATTTCACCCGTCTTTGTGAGGTAGTAAACATGTTTGTTGGGATCGGATTTAAGGGCTTGGAGGAGGGAGGTAGGGGTTTCTATGAGGAGCACGCGCTTTCGCCTGCATGTCGGCATTGAGGGCGAGACAGGGAAAGGGGATGGAAAGGGGAGAAGGGGTGGAGGGAAAGAGAGTGGCTGTATGAGTCCTCGGTGGGTCGGTTCGGACGCGTTTCTGCTGGTGCCGTTCCCATTCCTTTCCCTTCGGGGCCAACTCGACCGTGACCCAGGCGCGCGACACGCAAACAGGTCCAGGTCAACAACACACCTCTCTTCAAAGTCACAATATTCGTATATTGTATCTACTAGATCACAAACCAGTCCTCTTGCCATGTGTAGTACTACCAATCACCCCTCTAACCACCAGGGACGCGGGCTCACGACCCCCAACAATTTCATCAGCTGGAACGTTCAGTTTCAGGGAGGGTAGGAAGCTGCGTCATCGTGTCTCGAAGGTCTGTGGTCTCGTAATCAAGCACTCGTTGAATGATAGCGTTGCTGCACAGAGGAGGGATCAGTTCGAAGCCTCAAGCAAGAGCATCAGTCATAAATAAATACTTCTCTTTGAACTGTGCTAGCACAGCTCGAGGGTCACCTTCGTCTGCAGGAACCCTTCAAAAAGCAGAATTTCAGACCGAATGTCATTTTTCTTTTCACAGGTGGACGTGCACACCTAAAGTCAAAAGTCGTTGTCTCTAGGACGAACATGCTCTTACTCCAACCCGTATCTCCACCTGCGGACCCCGCACCCGGCGCATCAGTCACTTTGATACCGGTAACCGCGGCGCTACCTGATATACTTTGCGCGCGTGTAAATGACGGGTTGAGAGGGTCGTAATCGAGCACTAGGACCTGCTCGTCAGGATATCTAGGGAGGAGGGAAAGTGGGCTATCATTGGCGTAGTGGTATTGAAGAACGGGATGACTGAGGACGGGAGTCACTGATCCAGATGCCGTAGTGGGCTGAGTCTGGTTTGAGCTAGATACGAGAACGTAGTAGGGGACTTTGTGTTGTTCCATTGCCAAGCGTGGCTACGACTGAAATTTGAGCTCGCACCGCGCCGCGCCAAAGCCATAAGAGTGTCATAACTCTCTGGCTGCCTTATTCAGTCTACTCGTTCTTTCGCGCCTCAAATGGGGCCATCCGCGGATATCCACATGGAATAATCTCGCTTGGAACATCGGTTCTCAAGATATAGCATTCCCAATTATTTCCTTTGGGCATTCTGGACTTCGTTGCAACGCGCGCGCCCTCTCTCGTGACAGAAAAAATGTATCCGCAGTCCTGCGTTGGAAACGGGGTCGTCTTCTCGTTGCAACGCATAGGACTATAAAAGGGCTCGTGTTTCTTGCCATTTCTTCAAAGTAGCATTCCTCGTCTCTGGGTCGTCTCTGACAGCCACCTTCCATTCGTTCTCTGTCGACATTCTCTTCGCCTGCACACTCTTTTACGCTTAACAACGCATCATGGCACGTTTCTCTTTCCTCTTCGTCGCGCTTGCGCTCGCCTCCATGCACGGCGCCCTTGGAGCACCGCCATGCAAGGCCAAGGGGCATGGTTACCTGAAACACTCTATGATTCCGTATTCATCGTTCACTTCTCTCCCCACTTATCCGGCAAATATCCCGAAAGAAAGCGGTGTCTCCAACTCAGAGTCTAGTACACCCACCCCGACCCCGACTTCATCCCCTGCAACGCAACCCGTGCCTGCTACTACTCCTTCCTCTTCGCCCTCACCATCCCAGCCTGCATCATCCGGATCGGGTGGCTCTGTATCTGATGCCGATATCGCTACTTATCTCAAGATCCACAACGATTTCCGCGCCAAGCACGGAGCCCAACCTCTCACTTGGAGTAACGAACTGTCGAACACGGCCCAGTCGTGGGCAAACGGATGCAAGTTTGAGCATTCTCATGGCAAGTTTGGTGGTACGTATCGATTGTTTGGAGGTAGTTTCTGCTTAAGGCCCGTGTGCAGAGAACCTTTCTGTTGGCCCCTCCCTTACGATTGAGGGCGCCATCAAGCTGTGGACGGATGAAGCCAGTACGTCGATCGCACCCAGGATTAGATGCGACATCCGTGTTAATTCAAAATGTTATATAGGCACCTATGACCCCAACAACCCCACATACTCGCATTTCACCCAGGTTGTCTGGAAGTCGACCACTCAACTCGGTTGCGCAGTCACAAACTGCGCCGCTGGGACGATCTACCCTAACTACGTGCGTCTAAATTGATCTGCTCTTGCCGTGAGGCGACGCCGATGGTCCTATTTTCAGGTGTCGCAATTTTATGTCTGTGAATACAATCCCCCTGGCAATGTTATCGGGGAGTTCGCGTATGTCTTCTTTCTGTATGTGTTACGAACTGCGCTGAGTCAATCAACAGTCAGAATGTTCAGGCTTAAACATCTGGAGCTATACGCTAAAAGAGCTGTCTGCTCTTCTGTATCTTTTTGTTTTGTCGTCATTAGATACATCCGGATGTATCAAAAATTTCTCGAGCTAGTACTCACTCATAACAAATCAATCAAGTGTCATCGTTGTTGAACCTTAACCCCTGACTAAGGTTACGAAAGACATAGCGGGCCGATTGAGGTTAAGCGCTGTTTCCTTGTCTGTCCGCACTTTGCCACCTACCTGCTCCACTCCATGTCATTATCCGTCTGAGCGCGGTGCGCTCCTGTCTTAATTATCCATGTCGCATCGTCTCAGGAAGCTTTTCACCGGGGTCCTCAATATACTCGCTTGGTTGGTGTTCGCGTTCGCCGTCGGTGTGTCCCTGGTCGGTTTCCTTTCGCAAGCCGTACGCACCTCGAGACGAAGGTCATTCAAGAAGAATATCGATGTTTTAATTATCGGCGTAGCATACAGCGTCGTGGTAGGCACTCTGTCTTCCTCTCTTCAAATCGGCATCATTCAGTAAACGACGAAAAAACAAACAAACAAACCAAACAGGTCCTGACGACGCTGGCATTTTGCGTGAAACGGAGGATATCGGTGGTCAGAAAGTTGCACAGGTTGTCGAGGGGGCGTGTCGCCCTTCGCAAAGGCGATGTCCCAAAGGTGCGTGTGGGGGAATGCTCAGGCTTTCATCACAGGGGGAGGCTAACTATTGCGCAGCATGTGCACGAATATCTGACGCAGGAGTATTCGCGTACCTGTTTGATATCCTTCGAGTCTTTGCCCAAAGATGCACACCGGGAAGGTTGGGGTAGGCCAGGTACGCCGCTCTTACCCCCTCCGTTTCAAAGCCACTCGGGCGTTGAAGTGGGGTTCGTTTTACTCAACGGGCCACACGTGTTTCGTTCCGCAGGCACTCGATGGGATGGGGTCTGCTTTCGACGGCTTCTGCTCGATACTGTACCAGATCTTGGTCCGTCCTTCACACCTATGACATCCCGTCGATGACCGTTCGTTTCTGACGCGGCCGTGATGCCCTTCCCCCCCCTTCTTTCTCAACTCAACTCTAGACGCTCAGGCCCGCCTTTTGATCCCGAGTTTGCCACCTCTTCGGCCCAATGACCGCCTGTCGCATCACTTTCGCTTCATCGCGCCGCTCATACCCACGGACGAGGAAGGACGATCTCCGCTGCATTATTACGACTCTGCAATACAACTTGCGAGGCAAGCAGATCGCGAGCCAACAGAGAGAGAGTTTGAGGTTGGCATCACTGCAGCGGATGAGATCAAGAGGGTGTATGTTCCCGACTTACCTCATTGATGCTTCGCGAAAACTTACACAACCCAAGTTTGTTCGACACTCGGGAGGAAATGCTCGAAGGCTCAACTTCTGACCTAACCAAGCTTCCCCTTGCGTTGTAGTCACAGCACCAATTATTATTATTTCTGCACGCAGAATACCACCCAAGAAGCTTCACATAAACAAATTTTCCGCGGGATGCGGGCGAAGTGCACGCGTCCAGAGGGTTGGACAACCCGAGGATTGTATGTTTTAACGTAACTCATTTGGACCATACGTATACCCAGTTGAAGTGTCAGTAATTACTATCTCTATATTCTCTTGAAGTTGCCGACCCAATGGTCGTCTAATTTAGAATAGAAAGACCTTTGACCAAAGTGAGCAAGGGCCACCTATCAGATGACGGATGGGCACCCACCTGATCTACGAGTTTGCTGACTGCGCGAGGAGCTGGGTACTTGAGTTCATCTAAATGTTTTCTGGTGCGGTGTTGAGCTACTGCTGAGAAGTGACAAAGAAACACGTAACGTACTTCATGGCGGTCATCATGGGAGGAGGACCTAAAGACATACTCGTAAGGTTGTGAGAGTTGTGTATGTTAAACATACGTACCACAAAGGAGCATCTTGATATTGTCGTGGGTAGCGGGAAGGTGTTTCGCGATCTGCTCCTTCGACACAAACCCGACACCCCCGGTCCAACCCGTCGGGGGGTTGTTCAAAACATAGTGAACCTTGAATCGCCAGGAATATTTATAGGCCAAGTTATCGAGCTCCTCCTTAAGGAGGATATCTTCATAGTTGACGTTTGCATAAATGAGGCTCAGTTTAGTGGCATCCTGGGTATCCTTGAGGGCGGCGCGGATGATTTGGAGCATGGGTGTGATACCCGTCCCGCCAGCAATCATGCCAATTTCACGAGCCAGTGTTCGGGAGTAGTTGAACTGGCCTTTCGGGCCCTTAACGCGAATGTGGTCGCCGATTTTGAGCAGGGAAATGTAACGGGAGATATTGCCTTTCTCGTAAGACTAGGACCGTGAGCGTGAGAGCATGTAAAACAGCGCGGGGGATGAAAATTACCTTGATTAGAAGGTCAAAATGACCAAGGTTGTCATCACTGCTGGTGGGGGTGTAACTGCGCATGATATCTTTTCCATTTATCTCTGCGGAGATGGATATATGCTGGCCAATGGGGAGACCAAGGACATCATTTGGGCGTGGAAGACCAAAGCGGTATCTAAGTCACTCGTCAATATGGCAGAGGTATATGAAAGCAAAGCACAGACAGGGCAGTGTTCGGGGATATGATAATCTTTTCTTTGAGAGGGAATTGTTGCCATTCCTTTGGATTAAGAACATCCCTCTTGGCTAAACCGGGAGGGGGGGTAAGACGATGTAGTGACCCAAAGTAGGAGTGATGACGTGCCGGAAAGACCAAACCTGAAGTAGAAGAATGCGCTGCTGGCCGCTGCAAGGAGGAGTGCGATGAGCTGTACGACGACGCTCTGACGCACGTCCAAGAAAGAAGGCTCCGATGTCGCCATTTGGTTGGGGCTGTTGGGATGAGAAACGTCGGACTTGGGAAGACCAATAAGGATCAAATCTGAGATGTCGTAGCCTGCTTCACGAAGTTTTGAAGAGAGAAAATTAGAAAGGGTAAGAAGGAGGAGGAAGGTGAGGATGAAAGAGGCCAGAAATAAGAGTTGGAGATGATTTGGCATTTGACCACAACTTTATGCGAGTACGAGTCCGAGCCGATTTGACCGGAAATGGGGAATATGTGGTGATGATTATATAACGGTCGGGAGTGTTGTTGTTTTGATTAGTCTTAGTGTCGGAGAAACGGATTGGATTGGTTACCGAGGGGCAGCGTTACCAACGCCCGGCTGTTGCGATATCGATTCCAACACAACTGGTTGTGTCACTTGGATCCCCTGTCCCGCTCCTTTAGCGCCTCTCTTCCACTTCTCAACTTCCCCCAACCCTTTTTCTTTTACCCTTTCTTCTTGTCTACTCTCATTTTTTCTTTCTTTCACTTTTTCCTCTCGTATATATCACTTTTTTTCTCTTTCCAAACCGTCAAAAACGTAAACGAAGCGAAAACAAAAAGAGTCCACAAGCCGTAACTCAACCACGCAGCGCGTGAACCATGTTTCCTTCTTCGCCAACACCACCACCACTACCATGCAAGATGGGTCCACCTCCAGGCCTCCGCATTGACACTCCTCCCCCCAACCCCACAAATGCCCTTGCTCCTGGGTATAGCTCTGCTTCTACCTCCGCTGTCTCCCCGACTACCTCAGATTCTGGCTCTTTTCAATTCCCCCCTCCCCCCAGGTCTCGTTCAAGAAATATGAAGAAGCTATCCCTCACTTTGTCCACTCAGTCCTCCTCTAGCTCCCTAGCGTTTCCCCCCAACGACACCCTTCTCGACCGCTCCACGCAGGAAGGAAGGAGTAGGTGTACGTCAACGTCTTCGTTGCTTTATCGAAAGGAAGAGGATGGCTCTCCTACCGCCCCTTATCCCGACGGCCCCGTCGAAATCCTACCAAAGATATGGCTCGGTGCGGAGGACAACGTTCGTGACTGGCGCAGTCTCGTTACCAAGAGGATCGGGTCTGTCCTTAACGTCGCTAAGGAGGTCGCCTCCCCCTTCGACCTCCTAATGTCCGCGGAAGCGCCACACATACCATCCATGGAAGACCCTCAAGGTAATCCTCCTCTCGGTCGAGGCACGTATTATCCCGCGGACGGCACCGGAAGACCTGCAGTACACTATCTCAAGTTGCAGTGGTCTCACGGGCAAGTGGACCTTGTCCAACGTGGTTTCCCCGAGGCCATGGCGTTTGTCGATCAATCTCTTGCTCGCGGAGAGGGTGTGCTGATCCAGTGCGTTGCACCTCAATTCATTCGCTTTGACAAAGCTGATCTGAAAAAAAAATTCAAATTCATGCACACAGCTGTCAATGCGGCATCTCTCGTTCCGCTACTTTAGTGATCGCCCTTGTCATGCGCGCTGCTGCTCTTCGTTCTACTTGGGTTCCTCAAGAAGTCTGGGACCTGAAAGGGATGGAAGCGGCATATGCTTATGTCAAGCAGAAAAGTAGATGGGTCGGACCAAACATGTCGTGAGTGTAGTATAGCCATGTTGGCTTAATATCTTGCCTCATTTCTCCTACAGTTTAATTTATCAACTCTCGGACTATGACAAGGTGCTTCGCGGCCTTTCTTCTTCCCCCACCCCATCGGAACGCTCTCGGTTGGAAGCATCAGCTGACGAGGATTGGAATCGGCATCGAAAGATGCTCGACGATGCATCGGATCGCGAAGACATGGAGCAAGAGAGCAAGGATCTTGACAAGGCCATGGAAGATCGCATGTTGGCCCGCAAGTCTTCCTCCTCTTCGACGGGTTCTGGCCTGGGGATGGGATCAGCGTGGAAAAGTCGATACTCAGCACGCAAGCGAACTGGATCCATCGCTAGTATCATGACGTCAAACAGCATGCTTAGCGAAAATCTCGTCGAAGAAGACGAGGAGCAAGAGTTGCTCGGCGTGGGTGGTGGCTTTGACAGGTCGAGTACCCGTCTTTCCCCTTCGGAAGCCCATTTACAGTCTGACGGCTCTGACGGTGAACTCGGAACCACTCAAGTCAGCCCAGGCGGACCTCCTCCTTCTGCACCCTCAACGAGACCCTCCTTTAAGTTGCCCCCCATTCCAGTGACCGCCATCAAGCCAACTTTTGATACCTCCCGTCGCTCTATGTCGAAGACGAGACGTCGACCAACTCCCCTGGACATTTTGCCCACCGTACCCGACTCTCCTGTTAATGTCGCATCAACGCCGACAGCGTTGGCCATGCCACGGTCCCGCAAAGAGTCACGTGCGACAGCCCCCTCCCTCCCACTTCGAAGGCCCACTCACCATGCGCAACCCACACAAACTGCGAATGTTCTCAAACCGGCCCTGCAGACACCCTCTCAGACCCTTTTTGTCTTCCCACCTTCTCCTACCCTCTCGACGCGCACCCCGTCGGCTATGACCCTGACCTCTAACTCTGTTCCTGTTCCTTTCCCATCCACGGCAACCCCTCGATCCAGGTCGGACAGTCGGAGAAGGTCTCTAATCGGCCTCATGGTGCCTTCCACTCCGACTACAGCACATGCGCGCGTCGACGCGAGAGGCTGGGTTGGGATCTACTGATACTATGGACTACGGGAGTTTTCTTTCCCTCTGTACTTCGAGTGTCCACTGTGCACTTTATATGCTGAATCCCATGCGAATCTTGCCGCTCACTGACCATGTATTTAGCGCATAGATATTATTCTTTGCATGCTTGGTTCACTTGAGTATGTTTATTTTCTATGGACTTGTTTACTTATTCATTTCTTTTTCTTCTTTTTTCGTCTCAATCTTGCCTGTGTGTTCTCTGACATGCTTTGCATTCGCATTTTTTATGCTGTAGCACATACACAACCACACATTTCTTATTCACTTCATTGTTCTGATTTCCATTGTGCATGTCTTTTTTCATTTTTTTTCAGCACAGTATGATGATGATATGGACTCGCGAAGCAGGTCTCGCATGCTCTATTACTAAAAATTACAGCGCGAGTGCAGGAAGTTCATGACCCAAACACTCGTCCTACGCTGTTCTTCACAACGCCCGTCAACATCTGTCCGCCCAGGCCACCCATTGACCAGTTAGAGGAGACAACGTTATGAGCCCATCGCTTCTTGGCGTCACGGTCCCTAAAGAGCAAAGAAAAAAAGCGGATGAGATCAAGTAGGGGATATATGCAAAATACGCACGCATAGGTAAAACCAATCACGTTTGTAACATTGAAGACCAACGCAAGCACGACGATGGGGACGAACCTGCGACGTCGTGTGACAAGTCAGATAAAGGACAGAGTACAGAATGCAATTCGCTTGATTCACGATAGATTGAACTTGAGCAAGGAGACGAAAAAGAGACCGAGCCAGAGGGCAGGGAAAACGTATAGCGCTGTCCAAAACAACCTGGGGCAACATGTGTCACTTATGGCAACAGTAGCTGCATAGCAAAGCACTCACCGAGCGTCGACAGGATTAGCAGGCCGTGAAGGCTTGGTGGAGAAGCTCAGCGTGTGGAAAAGATGGTCCGAAGATACAGCCTCTTACATCTCTGCTTTCGAATATCCAGTAACTCTCTCCATCATCGTCCACCTATTCATCGACCGTTATTCACTTCTAGACGTGTGAAAGCGTGATACGAAGGGTGCGGACCTGATTCCAAAAACGTAGACCAACAAGAGTCCGCCCAGCGACGTTCTGAATATGACGACGAATGAGCGAGATGGACGCGGCGTTTCACAGAAAAGACGCACGCGGCAGTTCCAAAAGTCCATGGCGAGGAGAACGACGACTATCACGGTCTGCGAACGAGCAGCATGAACGGTTTGTGCCAAGGAAACGAACACGAAGGAAATTGTACAGACGGAGATGACATAGTTGTCCGTGAAAAACCCGCAGAGGATGTACGTCGCGATGGCGGCTATGCGGAACAAATACAAGACGAAGAGCACGACGGGGTGCGCGGACTGATCCGTAAGAGAGATAAGAAACGGGTCTTCACGCTTCAGCCCCGTCTGGAAGAATCCCGCACCTGACGAAATATCCCCGCGAGACCTTTTTTTTCCCCGAAGCCGTCGATAGTTAGCTGGGGCGCGTCCAGAACGAGGGAGGGTGACGACTGTACCTGCTTCCGCGTCTCCGGGAGTAGTGGAGGAGCTGGCCATTGGACCCG
>Ga0307510_10004133_pt1 | contig 17042 bp, 22 predicted proteins | sample 12_EM_MG_FD_207224 | JGI IMG/M metagenome (GOLD analysis project Ga0307510, IMG submission 207224) | Populus trichocarpa ectomycorrhiza microbial communities from riparian zone in the Pacific Northwest, United States - 12_EM | ecosystem: Host-associated > Plants > Roots > Unclassified | place...
AAGCATCTGTATGGAGGTGTGTTACTTGCAGTGTAACCTTTTCTTTCCATGTCCACTGATGCTGTCTGGGCTGATAGTTGAAATTCCTATATGTTGCAATTACTCGGGCTCGGAACAACCTTTGGATCGTGGACAGCTCCAAGTCAGCTGAGCCAATGAAGGTGCCTAAGGATTTCAATTTTGAAAGAAAGAAAAAAAAGCTCACTCCTTGTGCAGGCATACTGGAGTAGTAAGGATCAGATCAATATCTGGTCATCTACTGCTGAGGTGCCACGTCTGGCAACTTCCTCTACTTCTGAAGAATGGTCAAAGACTGGGAGAGCGTTAGTACTAGGATTTGGTATTATGATATATCAATGACCTTTTCCACAGGATGTTCTTTAGCAAGCGCTATGGACAAGCTTCAATTGCATTCCAGAGGGCTGGGCGGAACCGAGAAGCTGCAATATGTGATGCATACCTCTTGCGAGAAAGGGCTCAGTCAACATCCACTACCACCAGTGCAGCCAGGGTCCAGGCCTTCATGACTGCAGCTGATGCTTTCACCACCTGTGCACAAGACTCTCCTTCCAAGCAGATTAATGAACGCCTGGCCTATTATGGAGCTGCTGGGGAATGTTACTCAGAAGCTTGTGATCTGAAACGTGCAGGAGACAGCTATCAGATGGCCAAGAAGTATGTTGCAGCTGCTTGCATGTATCAAGAAGGAGGATACTTTGGTGAGATGGAGGGGTTGATCACATCTCAGGCTGCCCACAGTGCAGACTACATGCAACTTACAATCAAGTACCTTCTGACTGGGCTCTGGCACAGTTTAACACTTGGGGTACCTCCAGCATCTAGTCCCACTGCTCTGAAGCTGCTGGTATATGCAGATATGAAGCTGGACAATGGTGCAATGACAGAACAAGAAGTTGATGAGGTAAGTCTTTCCCACCCTATTTGATCTGCAGGTCTTATACCCTAGTATCTCCAGCTTGCAATGTTCCGAGCAATCCAATGCACTGACCACACAAGCCTCCAAATGTTTTCCAAGACTTTCATTGGGATGGGGAACAACCCTGCTGCTCTGTTATGCATGGACCATATCTTCTCATCACCTCTCAAGCTACAAAATCTCCCACTTTCAGAGGTTGAGGCACTGCTCTCCCTTTACTTCAACTATATAAAACTGTTGAACAAGTTACAACACGACAAATCATTGGCTCAAGGCTCAGACCACCAGCGGCTATTTGGGTTTCAAGTACTGGGGGAAAACTGTTACCTAGTGCCAGGACACAGTATCCTGTACAAGAAACTCACCGGAAAATCTGGCTCAAACAAAAAGGGCACGGAAGGGCACACGTGTGGCTCAGAAGATCTTCATCGGGGTATCACCCAACTCATTTTGGCTCGGATCTCTAATTGTACGGAAACCCAGGATGATGCCTGCCGCGGTGTCCACGGATTCTCACCTTGCTTACACTTGCTTGTTGAAGAGAAATGTGACTCTCCAGATGGAGAGGAGTCATGTTCTTTCCACCACATCAAGTCAGAAGAATTGACATCTGATTGGTATAACACACGTCTCCGCCTGATACTTCTACAATTCCAAATCCTAAATTCAGCCCGCTATGGCAACTTGGATGTGAAAAGGTACGTCCTGGCTCACTCCACAAGAAATACGTGTAAATATTCATTAATTTGAAGTTACTGGCTCGGCGTATTGTTCTCAACACTCCATCCACCCGTTCAGATACTCGGATCATTGGCAAACGCTGACATTTCCAACATACCCGACGGCGCTAATGGTTTGAGGATCGTACAAGAATGGGTTAAATCCGTCTCCTCTGACTCCAACCGTTACCCTGGACCGGTGGACCGCTTCAGACAATGGCTCATAGTTACGGGCACATTGGCCTTCGACCTCGATAGAGAAAATGCCCGATCTTCTATCACTCGTACCTCGCTGTACAGGTTGACACGTGAGAGGGATCCCATTGTGCAGGATTACATCACACTTTTAACCGCCGAAGTGGGAAATTCGTTGACCTGTGGTTCATTGTATCTACGGTGCGTACGGGATAGTATGCAGCTCCATGTGCATCCCTTCTGACTTGTCCTCTCAGCCACGTCCTTCATAACGGGTCGCGTGTTGACCTGAACGCGTTGTGCGATCTTGCGGAAAGGCTCTCCGGGTTATTCATCATGGCCTACCGAGTTAACTCCCGAGGTGTACTACACGATGTTACTTTGCCTCGAAGCTGGTTCATCAATCTCATCTCCCTGGGCGTGGATTTAAAAAAGGATACATCATCCTTCGCCACGTTCACATCCACCATAATCGAGCTTATGCAGCGAATCGACGTGCAAGTTCAGCAGCATCCTACGCCTGCCTCTGATACTGAAGACAAATTCATCACGGACGGTGACCTGACGATTGACTTCATGGGGCCGCTCTACATTGCTCGAATGTGAGTTGACCCAAGCCCGAGTATCAGAGAGTATTATTAATAATTCGGGTGTCAGCTGCATGTGCCTGTGCCTCCGTCAGTCGCTTCACCTCACTTTCGTCAGAGCCCAGGTTTGACCTTTCACAGTGGGATACAATACAAACGAAAGTGGCCTCAAAAAGAAGATCCTAGCCGGTATCCAGTCACTTCACAGAGGACACGGACAATCCACACCATGGATCTATCAGCAGTAGGCATTATTCATCCGTGAAAGTTTTGTCACTGAAACCCAGCAGATATGCCGCTGCCAAGGGCTGGGGTGATCTCGTAGACGCATTCGCTGAATCGCTGAAAGATTCATCGCTTGACGAGATGATCCTCTTGCTGCACGCCGCTATTCATGATCCGTGTGAGCAACGGTTGGAGTGTGTCCGCCCAGTATCCTATAACACGTTGGATGGGATACCCCAGCTACTCATATCAACAGCCCCACGTGTTCTGCGGGCTGGTGTTACCACCGTCCACCAGGGACGGCAGCGTATCGAGGTGACAACAGGAGGCCAACCCGGTGGTGGTAAGGATGGAAAAGCCCGACAGGAGCACGCTGAAATACCATCGGAGTGGATTGCCGACAGGGAGGGGGTGGAGGCTGTTACGACCTGGGGGGATCACGAAGAAAAAATGGACGAGAACCTAGTCAATGCCGCCAAAGTGATCCAGGATGCTTACCGCGGCAATCGGGAACGGAAGCGAACTACTGCGGTCCGGAAAATACAGGCTACCTACCGTCGCTACTTGAAGCTGAAGGACGTCGTTCATCAGGGGATCAACACAGCTCAGGCACACTATTGGCAGCTTCTGCGCAAGAGGTCATTGGAGACGGGATGGTCCAAGGATTCGCGATACTATATCCTCTTCCGATTTCCCCTGGCGTACATCCTCGTATGCTTGGATGTAATTAAGACATTCGTCGAGTCGAAGAAGGAAGAAGTTAAAGAAAGGGTGGTGGCTGGAGGCGGCAAGGACCTCAAAGGGCCGAAGGAGGCTCTCAGCCAATACAGGTGCGTGGGAGCATTGATTACACGTTTTATAAGGGGCTAACAAATCCCCCAGCAAACTCCTCAAGAAAACGATCACGCTTCAGAGAAAGCTGGCCCCGTCCTCGGAATTCCATGAAGGACGGTCTGTATGCGACCTCCAACACGCAGTTCTAGACGTGAAGGCTGTCATGGAAACTCTAGACAGTATCCCAGAGTCGCTCAAGACGAGGAACCAGATTAGGGAGCATTGGAGTGAAGGATGGAAGTGGATTTTCGAGGAATAGACAAGTAGAACGAAGGGGAGGTTGGAGAAACCAAAGTTTGTGCTAGACCGTGAAAATTTCTATGCCTGTAGTCTATCCTATTGAGCTCGTGAATGTAAACCAAGTCGTCGACTTCGAGTGTGTTCTTGGCAGGACGGAGGGAATTTGGAGAGCTGGGAGACTCAGGATTCGCAGTGGGAGGAATTTCATAACACGATGTATATTTGGTTTACAAGCGGAATGCACTTATTCTAAGGTACACCGCGGTCCGCATTGCCACAACCGCGAGGCGCTGCCTGTGCGACGGAGATATGCAGGCGTAGATCAGCTTCAACGGTACACTTTCAAGCCGGTTTGGGTTCGAGGGCAACGACGCAGCGGTTGCGTGGTAAGAATCCCACATGACCTAGAGTGAGGCTCGGGCCCAGATAGCGTTCACAAGCTGGAGGAAACGTTTTAGCGGATTGAACCCAAGGCGCGGGACAGACGCAACACGTACGATATAAACCCAGAAATTCTAGACGTTTGAAGTACCAAGGTTGGAGCTCCCGATGACCTGTTCAGGACGCAAGGTCATCCACCTACGCAAGCGTTCGTTACATGCGCTTTCAAGGTACAAAGGTTGAGGTGGAACCTTACCCTCCATAGAGTTCAGCGGTGGGCGGGGCGATGACCCAGTAGTACCGAGTCGCTGTGTCGTGTTTGATGAGTTATGATGATATAGTGACATGACGGTCCGGCGCTGAGGGCGGTAAGGATTTCGACGGAGAGTGCGGTTGGACCGGCCGTGCCCCAACGGAAATTGACATTTGCACATTCTTTCCCTGTCGGCGAATGACTGGTGGTGAATCCCCTTCACGTTCCTTCACAAAGCAAGATACGTACATATCTCAGCTAGTGAACCTTTACTCCCATACACGGTCCCGCGAAACGTGGAAGGCTGGGGGCTGTTTTGGGGAATGGCTTCACGAGGCAGACTAAGCGAACGCTAGGACACCGAGAACGCCAGTGATGGTGAAGGCCAAAGTTGCAGTGAATACCGGTATCATGTTTGTGTCGGCCATGGCGATCCCTTCGGCGTGGTTGTTCGAAACAGTGGCCGTCCTTGGTGTAAAAGGGTTTGGACTGATGGACCCCCGGCGCGTGTTCCGCGCGTCCACGACCGTCTTTTGGTCGTCGATACTCACCCATCTTGACCCCCCTCGCCAAAACTGACAGAAATGCTAGGCACACAGGAATCTCGTAAATATTTCATGACAGTGGATAATTATTATCGTATGCAATTAGTAAGTAGCGCAATGTTTTCATTACAGTGGTTCTCGAGAGCGTTTTACCCTCCTGAGGTTTTGCACAGTGCTTCTAGCCAACATCGAAGGTGCCCGATGCCGAGGTGAGGGCGACCGATATGCGTATCCTCCCCTCGTTTCCGAGAGGCACGTGTATTCGTCCGAACTTGAAGTTTGCTCCAGGTTATCGAATGAGGTCTGTGAGCTTCTCCGTCGGTCACGGATGTCGGGTAGGTCAGATCGGCGACTCGGAGCGGTGTCGTTCGTTGGCTGAGGCCCTGAGGGGACGGGCCGTTTCAAATCACAAACTTGAACAAACGGAACCCTCAGTTCTGAGTCGGGGAAACGTCATCTGTGGTGCGTATGGGCGTTCGAGCTACCCTCCGGGAATACGTCCGCTTTCCCGTCAATCCCCACAATAGGATACTATGATGAGCGGCGAAGAGAACCCGAAACCGGTCAATGTCGAGTCTCGACCCTCGGCGGTGCGTTCCGGAGCTAACAGATACAGGGATAGCAAGCTCATCTGGGACAGTATCCAAGAGGGGATGTACCTTCAGTCCATCAGGAACGATGACCCCCAGCTCGATTTCTACACCATGTACAAACGAGAGACGACAGAATATGATACAGAATATATGCAGAAACACAACGAGGATCTTAATACCACCTTGATTTTCATGCGTGTCTGGATACCGCTGGATGTTTGATATCCTCTTCCGACCTCTCCTGGCATACACCCTCATACGCTTGGATGTGATTGAGACGTTCATCGAATCGAAGAAAGAAGAAGCTAAAGAAAGGGTGGTGGCTTGAGGCGGCGGGGACGTCGAAGAGCTGAGATAGGTTCTCAGCCAACGCAGGGGCATGAGAGCGTGAGAGTCGTTGGAAATCAGGACGAGTTAAGGTCACCCTGCTAAGGTGAGGGAACGACGGCCTGGTTTTTCGTTGTATTGCGGAGGATAACAACACTGTCAGTTGTAAATATGAACCGATAGGCGATCTGACTAAATACATTCCTTCATATAAACCTCCCTCCACAGTTTAGGCATGATACAGAAAGGGCAGCCCTCGTGCACCCGCACTCAACACACATCAAGTAGTAATAATAGCCACAACATGGGCAATAGACACTCGCCGTAACAGAGGAGTATGGGGGAGGGTTCCTGTACCATGCACAACCGCTATTGGAGCATCGCAACTTCGCACTGGGAGGCTGTCTCTCCTTTTTCTTCAGGTCGAAAGCCTTCTTCAACCCAAGTTTGAAGGTTTCAGCGCAGTGTGGGAGAGATCCGTCAAAGATATGACCAATATTTTCTTTCACAAGCGCAATCGTCTTCGAGTCTCTGGAGTTCGACATCAAAAGATCGCACTGCATCTCCGTGACTTCCTTATGACTTGATGAACGTATAATTCAAAATCGTTTACCACACGACAGGAGAAAACGGTGGAACCCACCTAGCAGGAACCCACGAGAAAAATTCGTCCACAACGTTGTCCACAGATACTTTGCTTTTGATGTCTGCGAAAGCGCTTTCGTAGAGTGACTTGATTTCTAGCTTAGGTTGACCCGTGAGCGCTGTGCGTGAAAAAATTGGCTACCGGTTGAATGTTGTCTCACCAGGCTCGCCAGAATATAGATGCTCTTTGGTGAGCAGGGAGGAGGTGCCCCCTCCATGGTATTTTCGCGGATATACTCCAAACGAGAGTCAACACCTTGCGATTTGAGGGGAGCGAACGAGATCGAATCCGTGCAGCGGTAGAAGAACAGGGACCTCCAGCTACAGGATTCGTTATTCCAACGTCAGGATGAGGTAAGGAATCTCACGTACGCTGAAAATGACCCAGTGGTCAGAACCGCACGGGTTTCTTCTTCATCTTCCTCCTTCATCTGCGGTATCTCAAGCCCGAGTCCCACCCAGTCGCCCTCGTAGTCGCTCTCGAGGTTTAATTCCCCCTTCAGATCCCGAATCAGGGTGTTTCGGCCCTTGAGATACTTTACCACTAAGGAGCCCTCAGCGCTTCACCAAATACGTGACAAACCTTAAACGCACATTTGCCCAGTTGTTCCGATTTATCTTCCATGATTGCGCTCGAAAAGTAGATGGGCTTCAAGACATTCCCGATCTTTAAGTATCTAGCCCAATACTTTCTGTCAAAGAAGACGCCCTTGCGAATCGACCTTATGAGTGCCGTCTTCACAGAGTCCCAATGTACGGGACTCGTAGCCTGCGTGGTCTGCTGATGCGGAATGAGCACTTTCGCACGACGTGCGGATGAAGGCAAAGATTCAACCGTCTCACAGTCGATGAGGTATTCTCGGGGGCTTTGATATTTCGGTCCTTGTTCACAATCTCCCACAACGCGGAGAGCATCTCTGTCGCGTGCTCGAGGCCCTCTTCGACGAAACTGTCAATCTTTTTCTCGACACTTGCGCGGGTCGCTTCCGTCCAATCCTCTATCCAGTTGTACGCGAGTTGTTGGATGTATAAGTTCCTTATATCTTCGTGTCTGTGTCTCTCTGTCAGCATATAGTCAACTCTGGTGAAGTCCTCGGTTTACCGAGATGCAAATCTGCTGAACGCTTCCTCAACGATGTCGCACTTTGCTAGTTCAACGCGTATGTGATTCAGTGCCAGGGTCTTCAGCGCAGGAATGTCATACTGCGGCGAAGGTTCTTCAGATGCTGGATACTGTAGGCCCATTGCGAAAGCCGGGTACAAACCTTGTCCGCAAGTCGGTAGATGGACTTTGGGGATGATCGAGGGACCTTGTCGTCAGAGGGCGTGGCGATTTCTTCACTACGCGACCTGCGATTCTCTTCGGATCCAAACGGTGCGAACTCTATCGTTTCAGTGTAGAGATACATCAGAAAAGCTTGGAACCTTCGATGATGTCAACGATGCTGAAGGGATTTCTAACTCGCACTCACGTCACGAACGCCATGTCCGGTATCTTGATGACCTTCCCTTTCTCGATGTGTTCCTCATACTCTTCAAAAATTAATTTCTCGTCCTCGCCAGGAACCGCAAACAGGTTGGACGAACAGGCCCTTGACTTGACTTCATCGGGGGATGCTTCGATCACTTCCAACACGTCAGAAGTGTGGTAAGTGACGGGAAGTGCACCTCCGTGTACCCCCAGAAGCCAAGCGGCCACCCCACAGAAGTAAAATAGCCATAAACCCCCAAAACCGGCAGGGGAAGCCGGTAAGAAAGAACGGGCACTCGTAGGTGGCGGAGGGTTTTCCTCGTGAACTTTCTGCTCAGGTGGGGTGACCTGCTCGTCTTCATCCTCAAGATCGCTGTCGGATAAATGTCCGTAGTCTTCTGCGAATTCTTCTTCATCAATTGCTTCCCTGTTGAAGTCTTTTGACTGAGACTCCGTGAAACCCCCGAAGAGTACTTTGAAACGATGGTATGAGACCCCTCGTGAGTGATATCGAGTGTGGCGGTGGGCTTACAATCGTTAAAATAAGGGACTGTCTTCAGGACATGGCTATTGGCGTAGAGGGCCTTTGGTCGACAGATCCGACCGGAGGAGTCTCTGTGCGAGTACAAGATAATCTTTGTGTCGACAAGGTTCCCGGAGGAGATTCCTTGGTTCAAGGCCTCACGAAGAGCAGTAGTGGCCGTCATGTCAGTAAGCGCGTGGGTTGAAGGAACACCTTCCGTTACCGGTCGTATTTATCTGTGATGCTTTTACGGTGTAGCACGCCCGCCCGTTTCGGGTTATGTAAACTTCCCTCGGGCGAATCGAAGACGACTACGGTTGCGCGGTTTTGACGGGGGTAACATGCAGATTACATGCATAGTGGAGTTCAGATAAATACCCCTGGAGAAAGCGTGGTGGGATTATTTGGGTGGGCGACGAAGTGCTTTTTCTGAAGCGTCTTGGGGGTGTGTGGGAGATGCCGAAAATGACCTAATCGGGACGCCTCGGTGCCGCGACATGTGGCCCCACACTACAGCCAACCTTGTTGCCCCTTCAAAGAATTGTTACGGAGTGTTGTTCACTCGTGGGGCGCGCGCTCGTCACGTCTACGCGCATGAGGGGTATGTGCCTCGTTTTTATTTGTCGGGGTGTTGATCATACCACGTTGCAAAGGGCCGAGGTTGTGCGAACCGTCAGGGGGACGTGGTTCATCGACGATGACCACAAAGCTTATCGCTGTTTTACCGTTCTGTTGGACCCAAACCCTTATCCATTTGCACCTCAGAATTTGTGCAGTCTTTTGTTTCCGCCAACTCACAACCTTCTCTGGAGCCTTCTGTTCTCACCTAAGTTGTCTGTGCCTCGTTCCCGGTTCGCTGTCCTCTCGTTTTGGTGTTTTCGTTTACAGTCCCTATGCCGTTTCTGAAGGAACTCTGCATCTCGCACAGATTGTTGGGTACCGCTCTGCAGAAACCGGCGATGCAAACGCCCACTGCACCAATCCGTGACGTGTGACACGTGACCTGGGGTTATCGTATTCAATCCGGATGACATCTGGACTGGTTCGCCCTTTCACATCTCACGGGCTGATTCCATCCCAACACACTGACCGCCTCTATTCCCGGAGCAACTCACCTACGCAATCGTGGGACTTCCCCTTTAAACCATGACTACAGAACAAACCCCGCTTTTGGCCTCCGAAGCAGCAGAAGCCGACCATAACCGCATCTACGACCGCTTTTCGCCTCGTCGCAAGCTTATAATCGTCGCACTCATCGCATGGTCCCGTTTCATTATTTGTACGATCTTTTGGCTTTTAACTTTGCTCGTGCAACTGACTGATCATACGATGACACGATCTTTCGGCGCACGGCCAAAAGTCTTCGTCTCGGGCTCACTCATCCCCGCTCTTCCTGAAATCGCGAAAGATCTCGGCTCAAACGTTGCGGTCATCAGGCACGCGTGTCTCACGTCCTTCGTACTCATTACTGAAGATCTCCCCAAACAATAGTTGGGTAGTCAGCATAGTGTGGTTCGTTAACTCGTTTACCGGTATGACTTGGGCCACGTATGCAACTTTCTGTGAGTAACCCAATCCATCCATCCAAATAACACACCTAGATTGGTTTCCGCAGACGGCCGAAGGGTCGTTTACTTATATTCCATGCCGTGTTTGGCTCTGGGATCTTTCGGCGTTTCCGTTTCCAGTTCAGTACCTGAACTGCTATTCTGGAGGGTGTTTCAAGCTGCCGGAAGCTCGGCCGGCACCTCAACCAGCATGGCGGTTATTGGAGATATCTACAAGTTGGAAGAGCGAGGAACCGCGATGGGTATCACTTGCGCCGTACGTCTTCCTATCCTTCCGTATAGAGCACGCGGCTCGGATGCTGAAGGTATTTTATCCACAGGCCCTTCTAATTGGACCAGCGGTTGCTCCATTAACCGGAGGAATTATCGCGGAGTACGTTTTACAGATTCACTGCCATCGGAATTTGACGTTTATTGACGGAACGATCATTCCCCTGACCGATTCATCCACCCTGATCTGCAGGTATGGCTCTTGGCGGCTGATGCAAGTCGGGGTCGAATGCATTGCCCTCCTGACGTACTTCCTTATGTACATCGGTATGCCCGAAACCTCGCACCCTGGGACTCGCGGGGTTGACAAGAAGTTCGGGGGTAAGTTCAAGTGGGTGTGGTTGAACCCGTTTAAATGTCTCTGGTACATGCGTTCGCCGAATCTGCTCGCGTTAGTGAGTAAATTTGATGTACTCACAGACCATCATTCGTGAGGTAAAGGGTAACAATGATATTATCGGAACGATACATGCCAGACGTTCGTTGGTGCCACAGCTCTGTTTGCCGACTTTGGTACGAGGCTTTCAGTGAGATAAACTGGCGGTGGGATCCTAATCGTTAGCGTTATTATCACAGTTCTTATCCTCCCAGTTTCAACCACTTTCGTGCGTTGTTTCGATCTAAATCATTCAACTCCTACAACTCTGACTCCCGCTCTGTGCAAAACGGGTCTGCGACAATTGATTGCAGGGAGTACGGTACAACATCCATAACAAGGCATTGGTGGGGGCGTGTTGCATACCCTCTGGTATTGGAAACCTGGGTTGGTCCCACTCTCACGCTCTTCCCTCTTTGTTCCGGATTCTTACCACACAAAAAAGTCGGCGCCCCGATTGCAGGCCGTGCCTCTGACCTGATTATCAAGAAGTGGCGCAAGAAACGGGCAGGAAAATGGGTCGCTGAAGATCGCCTTAGGACTGCGCTGTTTGGCGCGATATGGTTACTCCCGCCATCGGTGGCACTTTTCGGAGTCGCGAACGCGTACATTGATGGGACTTGGGGTTTGGTGCTTTGCTTTGCTTTTTTGTTCATTACCGGGATAGGGGTAAGTTTCCAAAGGTTTCACGATCGGGAGGGGTAGAACCGATCGACGTTTGACGTCGGAAGGTCTTCCTCGAACCGGAGAAAACCTAGTTAGCATCTCGCTGCGTATTGACACATCCTTATCAACCCAGGTGGACATAGTTTTGACGCCAATTGCTACATACAATGTAGATGCCGTACGCGCACATAGCGCAGAGGTCGCTTCCGCCCACTTGTGAGTCGCCTTGGTACTCACAATTTGCTTATCGAGCGGCCATGTTTGTGATTTTAATTATGCCCCTGGAGTTTTTCGTGTTACAGTGGAGTCAGGAACATGATGTTGGCAGTGGCCCGTCGTTCCTGCTATTGAACGATGGGGAGTTTTGGTGACCAATTTGGGTGTGGCAGTTGTATTGGCTCTTGGATCTCTGTACGTGTTTGATCCTCACCTTCTCCTTTCGCCCTCGGTTCTCACCGCGACGCCCTGAATACGGGAGTGTGCGCGTTTCGCGGAGGACTCGACACACTTTACTGATGACATTCAACTAACGGTCAATTGTCATAGGGTCCTATGGATAACGATCCACTTCGGAGAGGAGCTACGTGCTTATGCTGATGTTGGGTTTTCCACAATCACCGATGCTTGGGTTGGGAGCCGCCCCGTAACCCACCTTTGAAAACTGAAGGAACTGCGACTCGGACGAATTTTTTTCACGCTCGCAGGTCTCGCTAAATACTGTCCGTATCCGCAAATAGTTGCTTAGATCTGCAAAATCCGATGAATATGACCAGGGGTGAACGGAGTTGGAAGAATCATTGGGTGGTGACCACTAAACTTAAACGGGTGAGAAACGACTTTCCCAGATGATGTAAACCTCGATAAACGCTATGCGTAATCCACGTGGACTTGACACTGCGTTCTCGCTTTTGAACCACCCTCCAAGTCCTCCAAGAATACCTGCGCTCTCCCGTCAGCCTCCACGGTAGGATATTGGCATACGATGAGCAGCGAGAATCCGAAACCGGTCAATATCGATCCTCGATGGTACGCTTCATTGTCACAGGACCGTCCACAAGAACCAACAGACTGATTCTGGACAGTATCCAAGAGGCATTGCGGATGTACTTCCAGCCCATGAAGAGTGACGACCCCCAGCTTGATTTCTACACCATGTACAAACGAGAGACGATGGAATACGATACCGAATACATGCAAAAGCACAATGAGGATCTCAACACCACCTTGATTTTCGTGCGTGTTTGGATATCATTGGTTGCTGTACGCGTTGACCACAATTTCAGGCCGGTCTTTTCTCCGCGGTCAGCTCTGCCTTCGTTATCGACGTCCAGTCCAAACTCGAGCCAGACTCTGGCGAACGGTCGGAAGCCTACCTCCGAGCGATCCTCCTCAGCCTCAACCGATCCATCTCTCCCGACGAAAATCCCGCCGCTCCTCCAGTGTGGAGTGGTCCGCCCCAAGAGATCATTACAGCCTCTGACCTCATGTACGCAAGCCTGCTGGGGTCGTTGTTGGCTGCGTTTGTCGCGATGCTGGGCAAACAATGGCTGAACAGATATCTTCGGCACACCGGTGGATCGGTGATTGAGCGTTGTGGCGACCGCCAGCGAAAATTTGACGGCCTCGAGAGATGGCCATTCCGGTTCTTCATCGGGAGTCTCCACGTCATGCTTCAGATCGCCCTTTTTCTCCTCACCTGTGGCCTGTCGCGATATATGTGGTCGGTCAACACGTCCGTCGCGCGTGTCATTACCTCCTTCACCGTTCTCGGCTTCCTCCTCTATACCGGGGTTGTGGTCGCCGGAACATTTTCATACGAGTGCCCGTTCCAAACACCAGCGTCGATAGCTCTCCGACACCTCAGAGACAGCGAGAAAGCCCGGAAATTTTTGTCCAGCCTGTCTCCGCTGAACGCCATATCCCTCATCTACACCGCCCGTCAGAACACTCCAAAGTTACTGGCGAGCCTGTCTCTGCCCAACACCGCCTCGCTCATCTATGCCACGTGGATAGATGCCCAGCGAGGGCTTGTCTCAGCATTCCGTCGCGCCCAAGGCATCTCACGCCGGCCGTTGTCCTGGGAGTTTTCGGTATCCGGCATCCGCTGTACAGCTACGAAGTTCGGACATCGAGTCATTGTTCTACTTCTCCAGATGGACCGAGCGTTCGGAAATGCAAAACAGAGACTGGCCCAAGAAATCCGAAGTTTGAGGTCACCTGGACTGCTGCCAACCTCCACCGGGGATTCGCACCACATATCTCACAATGGTCCCGGGTTACGAGTGCGTGTACGGAACCTGGAGGGCATTCAAAGACAGAACGCAGACAATGCGCGCTGTGTCTGCTGGGTCCTCCGAAACGTCACCGACCCGGAAGCCGTCGACTCTGCCATACGTCTTGCGGGGACAATTCGATGGTTCGATAGGGATTCCGATCACAACCCACCGTTCGACATGATTGTTTCTACCTTCGAGGCGTGTTTTGATTCAACAAAACAGCTATACCCTGGGATGAGGGACCGGGCATACTTCTCAGCGCGAGCTATTCTCCAAATCAACATGAGGGCGAGGACCCAATCCCAAGACTATGCTTCCAACTATCCCATTCCAGCAGTTTCTACTGATTCATACCAACGCAATGATCCTGATCTTTTCCATCTCATTCGCATGCTCGAGCGTAACCCCAATGCATCCAGACCCACCCTCCTCTTTCCAGATGGAGCCAAAAATACTCGAATTCACTCGCTGTGGCTATTGAATTTGTTTGTGGATTTGGCCCGTGTGGGCCCAAACCCGATCCTGCGATCCTATGAGTCCTACCTCACTATCGCCAGCGCTGATCATCGGGCTATAATTGCCAACACCCTCCTCATGTGGTATATATTCCTGGGTGGACACGTTGAGGAGGAGACCATCTGGGCTGTTGACAAATCGTACGTAGCAATCTCATCCCTTCTTCCAGCCCGCTTAATATTGTTCGCACCAGCGATTCGTTGGAGGTCATCCTCTCCCACCTATCGGCGAGAGTCACGTATGTCATCGTCAATGGAAATTGCGGTGATCACCTCGAGTACCTCCTTAGATTTTTGGCAGCGTGGGAAGAACGCCCTGCATGTTTAACTCCTATGGCTCACCAGTGGTGTTCCGCTTTCTCCGGGATGATCACAGGTCCCGGACAGGACGGGACGTATACCCGCCGAGCATACTCCTCCCGGTGTTCACTATCACCCCTTGGGCGGGGGGCGATATCTGAGAACCTTCGGAGTGACTTTTCCAGAGTTGGACCTGGCTGTGATCTGGTCCGTCGCGCCCATGGATGCTGGAGGGACCTGGATCTACACGGTTATGTGGATCTTCTCTTCAGGGCACTCGAGGTTGGATTCCGCCTGTCTCGGCCTGGATGTGACTTACTAGCCATCCGATTCAATCACACATCACACCACGGTCAGATGTTCAAGGTCGCATTTTCAAGCGAAGATGACGAAGTCATTGCGGATGCCGTGTGCGTATGGATCATGGATGGTGACCGTACACTGCTTGGTTCGCTTGCGCATTATTTCGCCAGGCGCGTGGAGCAAAGCAAACCCTTCTCTCCAAGGCTACGGCAGATGGGTACCCGTGCCATCTATCGCATCTGGTATTGTGGGCTCCCTGTGTCGACACTGGAGACCATCCGCTTGCTGAACCGTCTCGAAGTTGATGTGGATGACGTGGAGGAGGAGCGTGGTTGGATAAAGCTATTGGTAGAGGTGATATGCTCTCCGACAAGATTCAAGAGTTTGTCCTCTCATAACTGGCGCTTACTGGGAAAGTTGACGTCAACCAGGGGATTGTTAGGGGCTCATGTAGTGCGTGATGTGGAAGTGATGAGATCGCTTGAGGAAGCAGGGGACTGGGAGAAGTTGGAGGTCTGGATGGTGGTTGTATGGGTGTCCCTGCGGCCGTCAAGCATCCCAACGTCCGAGTCGATGGAAGGAATCAAAAAGGTGACTCTCGAGCTATCCTTGCGACAACGGTCAGCTCTCCAGAGGTTCGAAAACCTATGTGAAGGGTATACACTCCAGCGGGAATACAGGGAGAAGCTCCAAGAGATATGCGGTCGGGCACGAGCGGAAAGGTTGCCTTCAGAACACTCCTCGCCATTGTATGTTTCTGTTCCTCCTATACAGCACCTATTCATTCTGATGCTACCCTTTTTTCTCTTCAGTCAAATGATTCACGCCCAGCCACTAACCCCTCTTTCTTTTTGGGGAGATGACACCTTCTAAGAGTGCCTGTTGTATACACCACAGGCTGGTATACAGAGAGTCGGAATGCATATGTGTTTTCTGGAAGGTGCAGAGTAATTTTGTGATCATACGGAATGATGCATCCGAGGCCAGTCCCTCAAGGAACATGCATTTTAAAGTTTTACCCACTATCCCTACTTGGCTTTTCGGATGCACCGACAGTCTTGCTAGCGAGCTGTTCGTGTTGAGGTGAGGTCACATTGAGTACCGACGGATCGGTCAGGTCCCGAGTTCCGTCGTGTAGATTGCCGTGGGCCCGTGGGACAATAATGCATATATAGCCGCACAATTGCCGTCACAACTGGAGGGAAAATAGGTTTTTACCATATTTGCAAGCCAAGAAATCTGGTCTTTGAACCTCATCACGATTATCGCCAAAACTTGAGATCGGTCCCCATCAGAGTGCAAACGAAGTGGTTGCGGTCGAGGGTGGCTAAATCATCCCGACGAATATCCCGTCATCCTAGGCCGTCCCCAATTTCAAGTCGCCAGTTAGGGTTGCAGTCGTGCGGTTCTGCTATGCAAATACAGATGATACGGCTTGCGGTGCTGTTCAAGAATCAGAGCCTCTTGGAAGCTGCCTCGCGGCAGCAACACTCAGACCAGACGCAGGACGGAAAGGACAACGGTGTGGGATTCGGGAAAGAGGGAAAACTATCGACTACACTGTACCAACGAGAATATATAGTGTAAAAGTGAACATACACGTGATGTTGTAATCCAGTAGGATTACACCTCTGCCCTATTCTTGAGACCGGGGCGATGAATGTCCATCTTTCGAGCGTGTTGACTCTCGTCTAAGTTCACCCAACTCTTTCGTTTCCTTCGCGCTTTCACGAGGGTCGCGGGTGCTAGATCAGGTCGTGACGTACTTATTATAAGAATGGATAATAATAGGGACGACGATCATGGGTGTTTCCCTATCCGTTCACTCAAATGTGAATCGTTCTGGGCAAGCCACACTCTCCGGCCTCCAGTTGGCCACACGAGTTTCGCAAGGATTGCAGATTCCAGGGGCCACGCGTAGAATTATGGGATGGCCCTGCCTGAGGCGATGGCGATACAGGTTTTCATCGTGTAGTAGTCGTTCACAAGCAGTCACACGTATGTTCTCGTAATACTCACGCCGGGTGAGTTTGATCCGCATCGGTCTCAAAAAGAGCGCCAGAATTACTTCCGTTCTCCGTCACCCACTTTCTCGCGTTGGGATGCTTCAGAACCTGGCAAGGTGCTCATACACGCGTCGTGTGACCGCTAATGCTGTCTTTGGTTCTTCTCCCTCTACCGCTTACGCGTCGAGGCGGTTTTATGCAGTCGGGCTGAATAGAGACATCGTCAACTTCCTCAATAAATGTGCGTCACTCAACACCCGACCCCCGACGGCCCCCGCCCCCCTCTC
>Ga0307510_10004134_pt1 | contig 17040 bp, 17 predicted proteins | sample 12_EM_MG_FD_207224 | JGI IMG/M metagenome (GOLD analysis project Ga0307510, IMG submission 207224) | Populus trichocarpa ectomycorrhiza microbial communities from riparian zone in the Pacific Northwest, United States - 12_EM | ecosystem: Host-associated > Plants > Roots > Unclassified | place...
CCTTTACTGCGCACTTTGAGGTCGAAGGCCAGCCAATTGCCATTGTCCTTGATGTCGTTGAGGTCCCAGAGGTGAGATCATCAAACAATGGCTACGACGATGACTGAATTCATGGCAGTCACATACCAGTTTGAATCTTGCTGCAGCATTCACCGCAGTTCTTCAGGACTTCAATATCGAACATAAAATACTATCAGTTACCTGTGATAACGCCTCAAACAACAACACCATGGTCACAGAGCTGGATAAAATGCTTATCAGCTTTTCAGCCGTCAATCGCACTCGGTGCTTCACTCACATCATAAATCTCGTTTCCAAGTCCTTGCTGCACCAATTTGATCTGAAGAGAGACAAAAAAAGTGGTAGGGAAATTGATGACGATGAAAAATCATTGTTGGACTTGGCAGGTGATATCGAGGGTGAGGAGTACGACATGGCAAAGGAAAATTACACTGCCGATGAAGAAACAGTAGATCATGATAACCTTGAGGGATGGGTCAATGAGGTTGCCACTTTTACCCCTGAGCAGCAGGCAAATCTGGAAGCATCCATTCGGCCAGTTAGGAGAATGTTAGTTAAGGTGCGGCAAGACAAGTCTATGAGGCTTACTATAACCCTAATGATTTTCACATAGCTCCGGAAACTTGCTTTTAAAATCGTTCATTCAACGACAAACTTGCTGCCTGGATGGAAAGCATGTCTCAAAGACCTGGGCTTGGCAATCAGGATAATGCCACGGGATGTTTTGACTTGGTGGAATTCGACTTATGACATGCTGTGCTTTGCTATTGAGTATCAAAAAGTGATTGAGAACATGACATCTGAGCGTAAAAACGACCTTCAGCAGTTTGAGTTGATAGAGGACGAGTGGGCGGTTGCCACCCAGTTGAAAGACACACTGGAGGTGCGTGATTCATTTGGTGATTGTGACGCGATGTGATGCATCACCCATCAGATCCTGAAGGAGGCAACACTCTATTTCTCGCGCGGAACACCCAACCTTGCACTTGTGCTACCTGTAATGGATCATATTGATGGTTTTTTCACAACTGCAATGTTGCCCAGCAGCAAGAATAGCATAGCCATTCGTGCTGCCATCAAGGTTTCAAAGAAAACGCTCAACCAGTACTACTCACTTACAGACTATTCAGAAATCTATCGCATTGCCATGGGTCCATTTCCACCATATTCTTATCCTCTTGTTTTGGCAGAGCCTCACACATCTGACTTTTCCAGTCCTTCATCCTCGTCACAAGTTATGGTATTTCAAGGTGGCTGGTTGGGATGAAGAATGGGTCAACACTGCAAAGGACCTTGTTCGCGAGCAATTTGAGTTGCAGTATTCTTCACAAACAGTGGAACAAGTTATGACACAAGCACCTGGAGGCACTCAGACTGAAGGCAGCCAGTCAATGGTACGTCACAAGGATACTTATGTGCATTGCACCTTGCTAAATGTGCAGAATAGTCCAAATGTCCGAAAAACATTTTTGATGATCTTGCAATTCTGGCCCCTATTCATGGCACCACTCTTTCTGATGAACTAACTTTGTACCTCAACACTGAACCTGAAAATGTCAAGGATGCTGTTCAGTGGTGGTATGAGAAGCGCAAAACCTACCCGCGGCTCCATCGAATGGTGCTGGATTATCTGACAATCCCGGGTATGTGCAATTATTGTATCCATCTTTCTTTTGGATTCTCATTTGCACCTCAGCAACATCTGTGGATGTCGAATGTCTCTTCAGTCGTGGTCGCCTTCTCTTGTCACACACATGTAGCCGACTTTCAGTGGCTTCAACACGGGCCCTGTTATGTCTTGGGTCTTGGAGTCTTCTGGGTTTGGTTCGGGATGAAGACGTTGAGGCTGTCTCTAAGATGAATGATATTGATGCCAAGGCAGAGTTAAATAGATTAGGTCACATTTTGCAAGCTCGATAGATACATGTGTTGTGTATGTGGTAAGGTCAGCACCTGTGCTGCACCATAATAATGAGCACCGTTGACTCTGTGACGTCTGCCATGGCACCTCTGCATTCATCTCCAACACACCCACCTACTACTTGAACTCAAACTTGAACTCAGATCATCTCGTGCAGTGAACCTGAGGGCACAACAGGAACACCCCGATGACAGGTGCTGTTAAGGCCCAAAGAACCTTTGAAAGTGCAACGTGCACGAAGTGGTGGTGACAAGTAACAATGACTAGAGTGTCTTTGACAACATCAAAGACCTAAGAGGATTTTATGAAAGGGGGAGGGAAGTCGAACAAGAGAGTGAAGACTTTCAAGACATTTGGATTGGAAACCAAGTCAAGCTTAGAGCTTTGACTTGTAACTACTGGCTGGTTTATATACATGAGGGTCTGAGGCTATGCTACGCTTACTATAGCTAAGTATGAGTCAAAACTAGTACAAGGATTACTTGGAATGAGTCAAGTAAGTAAGAGTCATTGAATGCGCAGTAAGTACAAGTCATATCGAGTCTGGAAATGAGTCAGGACAGAGATATAGTAGATGCGATGAGATGCTCCAATTCGGGGGCCGGGAGATGACAATACGAAGGGCATGTAAGCGAACGAGTATCAGATCACATATGTGTCTGCTTTTGGTAATCCGATTTGATGAATGCCTGCTTACTCTAGCAGCATAGGAGGTGACTCCATATTTGGATCTTGATCGGATCCCACAGACCGGGGGCTTGGTAGGCTTTGGTAATCAGGAGTGGCTTGGGCGCTAGGACTGTTTGGGGATATCAGGGATGTGGCTGATAACGTAATGGGAGTGTAACTCCCATCCTCGTGACGTAGGTGTTTAGGTGCTGAGGCTTCACTGCTTGGGGAGACAGGCCGGGTTATCCTGGTAGGCGGGGATGGCTGACTAAGCCATGCTTTCCATGGCGGTGAAGGCTGCTCGTTGGCTTCTAACTCATAGACGTTAGAGCCAGATGGTCTGGACTGGTATGGCATGTGTGGCGGGCTAGGACTGCGGTCCCTCATAGGACTATCTCCATCGCTATCTGTAGCGGGATCTGTGGTTATTGGTGCAGGCTCTGTGAAGTATTCCATGGAGGAATGGTGGCGCGTGTGAGTAGGCCATGTGATCGGGATCGCTGGTATTGCCTGACTGAAGGTAGTGGGTAGCATGGGTGTGCGTGCTCTGGGAGGTATCAATGGCGGTATTATTGGTTGGGATATATTCTGAGGGATCTGTGTGGTTGGTGCGGGAGGTGCGCTGGGTCCTGAGGTTGCTTGGGGTAGGGAGTAAAACGAAAAACTAGGTGGATTGTAACAGGTGCCGTGGTCATAACTCTCTGCCCAGCGTTCACAAGCCAGCTCATCCTTCGCCTTTCACCCCGTTGCCTGGTTTTCACAGACTCTTTACAAGGTGAGTGACCAGTCCATCACTTCTATTATGAGCCAGCTGGTGGTCAGTACACTTACCCTTCTTTCTCCATCCCTGTCATCACCGTGCACAGCCCCTTGTGACCCCTGCAGACAACCTGCGGACTCCCAGCTCGTGGGTGCCCATCCTGCGACGCCCACACCGGCTACCCTCCCACACATCCAACCTCTCACATATCAACCTGTGCCCCACAGTCAGTACCTTCAAGATGCTACAGACAAGCTTATCAACAAGGACCTCGACAGTGAGGAGCTTTGGACTTCAGAAGAGCTCCAAATCCCTGTGTACCACACCGAGGATGGTATGTCGAACAGTTGGCTCTGTTATTCTTTGACTCAGCTCCCTTTTCAGGCTCTGACCTCTGAGAATGTGATAGCTCCGAGTTGTTGATGCGTTCCGTTTGTGACCAAATTTGCATGCAAGTGCAGCATTATCAGATGCCACGACTGCCATGCCATGCCTTGTTACCAGTACAAGTGCCCACGAACTAGCAATTGTCATTTGCCGCAAGTCCGAGTTGTGTCGGCCGCCCTCTCATAACTGCACACAGAAATTCGAAACCACCGCAAGACCAGTACTCAGAGCAGAGCACAAGCACGAGCACGCGAGGGGTGAGAACAAAGGCCGACAATTAAATTTTCGATGACTGTTGTGTTGTCCAGACCTTTTTTGCAGTGTGTGTGGTGTCACGCTCAGGCTCCGTTCAGGTTTCACTAAATTTCACTGACAGTTCAGCAACTCACTCAGCTCCTGGCCAACAGACAACTAAGTCAAGGTGCAGTGCCACTGTCGGGCACAAGTCTCACGCACCTATCCATCACCTGACATCGATAACCCCACCGTTGCGATGGTCGCCTCCCCTTTCTCCTCGGTCCTTTCCAGCTCCAGCTCCACCCTGACACCAATGAGCTCCACTCTGAGCACAAGCACCATCACCCCGGCCACGTACACTGCAGCCACAACGGCGTCGACGGTTTCGACACCGCCCATTTCATCCCACCGCCCATATCCGCTCTCCGCCTCTGCTGCGCATGCAGGCGTGCAATCGACATCATCAGCCGCGGGCCCTGACGCTGGGGCGATTAACCCCCCAAACACAAGTCGTATCCCTGTCACACCTGCCGTACTGTGCACCATTTTCACCTCCTCACGGTCGCTGGGTGAGGAACGTTCCCTCTCTTGTGTTGCCTTTTTCAGGTCAGTCATGATATTTCTCTTTTGATACTGATATAGTCAGATAATGTCATAGTGGTTATGCAGATTTTCGGGCTTTATAGTCTGATGGCAAACCAAGGTCGAGGCATTCGCATGGGCACGGCACTCCTTGGAGTTGGCGTGTAGCGTCCTTCGGGTCTTGTGTGTAGAAGGGGAACATATGAGATGTCCATATAGATATCTAGCTGGCCAATAGCTCTCGTTTACAGGAGGTCCACCCACCCCTTCATTGGCCGGAGGCTTTTCAGACTTACCCGAGGGTGCTACGCATGCCATCAACTTTGGTGCTGGTGGCATCAGTGGCATCGGCCCACTCACCGCATGGAACCTCGATGGATGTGGTGTCCGCATTATTGTCACCACAATCCCTGTCGCGCCACCACTACCTGCTGACCCGGAACCTCGATGGATGTGGTGTCCGCATTATTGTCACCACGATCCCTGTCATGCCACCACTACCTGCTGACCCCCAGATTGCCAGGTTGCGTGGCAAAGTCGACTCGGACGGATCCAACTTTGTTGCAAGCGGCGGGACGCAGACGGTGGTGTGAGTGTCTTTCACTGTGTTACTCATCAAAACTGTTGGTAACCTCATCCACGCTGTCGTAGCTCGGAGGAACAGCTCACTGATGATCAGTTTCGCTTGTTAGTCACACCAGAAGAGTTTGCGTGCACATTCTGTGCAGATATTGATTTAACGGCGATACCAGGGGCAGATACAATTGCAGCACAGATCCGCGCCCAATTAGAAGACCATGATGATGTGGGTAGCATGGAGTTAGCCATAGACAGTGGGGGCAAAGGGGGTGACGAGGTCCCAGAGTGCTGGGTTATTCTCTGTGTGCGTCCCCTCCCCCCTCATGCAGTTTCTGCCAACTTACACGCTGCTCAGCCTTGCCCTTTCGCCCCTGCTCGCTGCCCTTCCATATGCCCAGGCTCCAACGCCTCGAGCCTTGCAGTGGCGGCTTTCTGAGCCCCGCTAGCAGACTCGACGCCAGCAGTGCCCTTGGCCATGGAAGGTGCAGCGCCCACAACTAGCAGCGCCCCTCGTTTGTCATTCGCGCATGTCAACGCACAAGGGTTTGACTTCCCTTGTATCTGTGTTGACATTCACAACTGTGCCAACAAGTCCAAGAGGATCGGGAGACACTGGTGTGTTGGCTACTGACCACACTTGTTTTTCCTCCAGGCTCGCTTCATGCAAATGGGCCTAGTAAGGCTGGCAACCCCATTTCCACCAAGGCTTCGTGTTACAACCATCATGATTCCCCCTTATGTGCTCTCTATCTTTCAGAAACGCAGCACTTCTCTTACCTTCACAAATCGTGTTGCCCTTGCTGACAGACTTGCGACTCCCAACGCACCTTCCACTTCTTATTGCTGTGTCCCTCTCAAGGTTCTCTTCCTATCACGCGCTTCTGTTCTCTTGGCTCTCCCTCATGTGTGTTCGCCTTTGTCAGGACCACCCCACTCTCGGTTCTCTCACTCAGATCTCAATCCTTCGAGGTAGTTGCACAATATTCGGGGTACATTCAAATGTACCCGTCCCTGTCACTACCTGTCCTACCCGGGAGGATTTATTCCTGCCTAGATGGGAGTACAACCCAGTCAGGAGCGGGTACAGGAGCCATTCTAGGTAGCCGCGGGACTACCCTTGCCGTTCCCTACTCACGTGATCATTGCCTCAGGAGGACAACCCACTGAGCAATCCCAGTCGTCGCCAACCAACCCACGCATGTCACGTCTTTAAGGCCCTTGGACCTTAACATCTGAAAGTTGAATGCATGTGTCAGTCACACTGAAATTTTAAGTTTGGGTTGGTGCTTCAAATTGGTAAGTGCACGTGATCACACTGCACATGTGAACAACAAAAAAGATTATTGCACTGACATGGAATCGAACCGACAGCCTCACCCCACTCACTAATGCAACCAAAACATAACAACCACCACACCATGTGGCTCTTCCATTAGTATCCCTTTAACAATATATGACCAACTGCCAACAATGAAGAGTAGATACAAATGTTTGGACCTGAATAGCTTGAACAATGACCTGGCTTTGCTCCCCTCCCCCCCAAAAAAACTGCTCACAGATCACTTGAAAAAAAATCAAGTCAGAACTTTAAAAAATGCCCAACTTTATTGTGACGGTCCGTAACTGTACAACTACTGGGGTGCTGAGGTCAGCTGTATGGTATCCACGGGGGTGACAGTAGTACAACAGAGAAGAACAGACGAACAAATGTTGATCTAACCAAATATGGCTAAACGATCTGCTCTTTGGTCACCTGCAGCCTGACACATACTGTAAGTTGGACCCTAACAGCACAAAGTTATGTACAAAGTCATGCCCCAAAAAAGGAGCGAACCCTGTAGTTTGGTTTTCACTTGGACAGCTGTCAAAACTTCGTACTCAGACAAATATAACGATCTTGGAATAGTTAATGTAAGCAAAACAAACATAAAGCATGGGAACGGGTAATGTAAGCAAGTGTCAAACAGTTTAATGCTCCCGTGACGTTACTTGGGGGAGCCCCAGGGTTAAATGCAAGTGCATGGGCACATTCCCGGGCATTAATTAACCCGGAAAATATATTTGGAGGTTGCCCCTGCATATCCGGACCCTGGGCCGGCGGCAGAAGGAGGCACGAAAGTGTGCCCAGACAAAGCGGCAGAAAAAGATGCAAATGCGTCTCCAGGCACTGTGCTCAAGGACCAGAATGTGAATGGGATTGCTGTGGATGGGCTCCTGTGAGTGGAATAACATGCAGCGGAGCCCGCCACTGCAGTGGAAGGAGACACAGACACGTGCCCAGGCGAAGTGGCAGAAAGAGGTGCGAACGCGAGTCTAGGCGCTGCACTTGGGGGCAGAAATGTGAATGGGACCGCTGCAGAAGGGTTCCCGCAAGTGGAATAACATGCAGCGGAGCCTGCAGCAGTAGCGGAAGGGGATGTGTGTGTGGGGGCAAGCACAGGGGGGTAACTCTGCACTGCAGTGGCAGGCCGTTCCACGTTTCTCAATGAAATATTGACTTGAACAATATTTCATGTCATGTCCATGCCACCCACCCCGACAATTGGACCGTTGAAGGCCACGTATATTACTTATGTCAGAAAAAAAAATGTAGCAAAAATGTTATCTGTCAAACTAGCCGTTAGCCATGTAAATTAACCCTCTAAAACACACTAAAATTGTATTAAAAAAGGTGTTGATTGTTTTTCCACTGCATGCTGAGTGGAAAAGAAACCACATAAATACAGCAGAAATAATGTTCTATTTCTAATTATCCCCAGCGGTTCCAGTCCAAATTCCAGTCCAATATGTCGATTTTGCCCTGTTATCATCTTCCTCTATACTTGCACAAGCACATGCTAGCACCTGGACCAAGTGCCCTGCCCTTGACACTGTGCCTGGACATGCGCGTTGCCACCCCAGATAAGCCGGGGCCAGTGCTGGATACATTGGAGGGGACCCACGCAGAGAGATTATATGGAAGCACCCTGGACAACACCAAGTCCACAACTTCAAGCTCACGTGGAAGCACCCTGGACAACACCAAGTCTCATGCGAGGGGGAGCTTCAATTTTGATTGGGAGAAGGGTGATTTTAGCCATGAATGGGCTAGTTTAGCCAAGTTTGACAAATGGTGCCAGGAGGAGGAACGCATTTACTCCATCAAGTTCATTCCATCCAGTACCCTGGCCAGGGGGAAACATTGGAGCTGGCACCAACTCTTTGTTTGCAGGCACAAGCGGTCTGGGGGATATGTGAAACAGCATCCCAGAAGGGAGAACAAGATCAGGACCAGGAAATCTGGTTGCTGTTGTGAGATTGTTATCAAACAGTATCCCCACACATCAATCGTTTTGGGACGTTACATAGCCAAGCACGATCACGAAGTTGGCTTTGCCAATATCGCTTACCTTCACTTGTCCAGCACTGCCTGGGAGCGAATCAAAGCAATGCTTACACAAAAAGTTGAGCGTCATGAGATCATGAGTTGCCTTGCCGAATCCAAAAACATTTTAGCCGCTGATCTAATACATTTGCAGGTATGTGCGATTTGCGCAGATGCACCTGATGGCACCTACAATCAACTTATTGCACTTGAGGAAGTGAACCGGATCACTCAAGCCCTTGAAAATGATAAGATCAGATTGCATCCAGATGATGCTGTCTCAACAAAGCTTTTGATTGAGGAGCTATCTGGTAAAGGCACCCTCACATTTTACAAAGACAAGCAAGATTGCACTCTGATCAATTCAAGATTGCCAGAAGATGCATTTGTACTGTGCATCCAAACAGATTTCCAATTGGACGCTTTCCAGCGCCTTGGCAATGGCTTTATTGGGATTGATGCGACTTACAACATCACCCAATATCAAGATCTTCTGCTATTTACAATCATTGCTAGGGATAATTGGGGACATGGTAAATAATATTTCATTTTCATTAATCAGGGGTGCTCTGACATTCCCAAATATAGGTGTTCCTGTTGCCTGGATGCTGACATCAAGCACAACGACACATGTGATCAAGTTCTTTGTCAAATGGGTCAGGGATGCAAGTCCATCTGTCCAGCCTGGGGTAATAATGACCGATCGCGATCAAGTGCAGATAACTGTGCTTGAGATTGTCTACCCACAGAGCCAGATATTTCTCTGCACGTGGCACATGCTACGTGCAATGCGAAGCCATTTCGTAACAAGTCAGTTCCAGGGGCTGTGGGAAAAGGTCAAGGCCTGGGTAAATGAGGAAGATCTTGCAAAGTTTTTCCAAATCTGGGATGAGATTTCAAGCGATCCATTGGTACCTCAAAGCATGGTTGAGTACCTTGCAACAGAGTGGTTGCAGGTGTCCCATAGGTGGTCTAAGGTTGCAAGAAGAAATCATTCTATATTTGAGGAAGGGAATACTAACATGCTGATTGAAGTATATGTGTTTTATCTCCTTGAGCGATAAGGAAATTAACCAATCGTTTAGATACCATCACGTATTAAAGCCCCACTACCTTGGCAGGAAGTGCAACCGGTGCATCGATCACGTCATGCATACACTTGTGGAGCATTTTTTGCTGAAATTCAAGTTCACACACTTATGGCAGCTTGCTGGGATCTATGGCCCAAATCTTGAGAAATCATGTCGCCTACAAATCAAGGCGACTGCCAGGAACATGTCCCCGGATTCAATTCATCACCTTGGTGGCACCAAATTCAATGTCGCCTCTGAATCTTGTCCAGGGCATCACTATCCAATCAATCTTAATGCATCCACTTGTGTTTGTGAAGACTTCCCAAGGATCCGGTTCTGCAAGCACATTGCTGCTATTCATAAGCATTTCCCTCCACTCGCTTCAAAGAGGAGCAGCCGCTCCAAGATCCCAGAATGCATGCACATTCCAGCTCCAGCTCCAGCCTCAGCTCCGGCTCCGGCTCCAGCTCCAGCTTAGCCCCAATGTGCCCCTGAACCAGAAGAGATCGAGAGCGTAGATATCCTGCTAAAGGATATCAACATGTTATGTCAGCAATTGAGTACCTTGAGCGATCGCTCAACCACAGATCTCAAGGCCCTCAAACATATCAAATACAGCCTCAGGGCAGTGATCGCCTTGGCAAACGGGTCCCAGCCTTTACCTGAAAAAGATATATTCAATCCAAACCAGAAGACCTGGGCCAAAATGGCCCAACGCATGGGCGCCAGGAAACCCCCAAAGCGGAAACACAGTCCGGCCGATGAAAACAACACAGAATGGTGTATCAGTCCTGTTAAAGGCAAGTGCACCCACAAGTACACTGATCCATATGCTGGGGGCAAGAGATCGGGCAAGCGTGCCAAGCCAGATGCGGTCTTCTCCGCTGCAAATGAACATGTGTTACGTTCTTGGGCCTACGCAGGGTGCATTTTTCATTTTCCACCTGCTTACTAAGCCTTTCCCATCACATGACCAATCACCTGACTAGTCACCTGACCACCCACATGACCAGTCACATGCCATTCCAGTCACCTGCTCCTCAAAGTCACCTGTCCTATATCACCTGCTCCCAAGTCACCTGTCCTATATCACCTGCTCCCAAGTCACCTGCGCATCACCTGATACTCCCTTACCTAACCCCACATGACCCTATCCCTACCCCTGACTCGTTTCTATTCGCTTACCTCAGTCTCGCTTCCGGATTCTCAGCCTGCTTACTACACTTTCTTCATAAAGCCTCATTTTACGACTCATACTGACTCCCTCTTTGTTACCTTCACGCGTGAGTCAGTTCTGCAGTATATGACTCCATCTTTTGGGCTATGACTCGTTACTAGTACAAGTATCTGTCGTATCATGCCTTAGTCATACGGCTTCCTCACATGTATATAAACCCTTGTGTTTTCCTAGAGTTGGGCCTTAAGCCTGACTTGGTTTAATCCCAAGTGTTGTAGCTTCCACAGCGCCTTCAGCTTTCACCCGCATCCCTTCTAAGTCGTCTCGAACATCGTCGAGACTCTTCTCTACATCTTTCACTATCATTACTAGTGTCTTGCACACGTGCAGACCCATCATACCAGCGCATCCAAGGGCCAGCGTTCACTACCTGCGATCCCTTGAAGTACAAGTCCTGCCGCCATTATACAAACTCATGCACGTCGCACCTTAGGGTCCTTGGCCCTTAACAACGTGCCCATGCTGCCGTGCGTGCTGTGCCTATGCATGCCCCCCCTCATGCCCCCCCTGTGCTTGCCCCCACATGCGCATCCCCTTCCGCTGCTGTGGTGGGCTCCGCTGCGTGTTATTCCACTCGCAGGAACCCTTCCACAGCGGTCCCATTCACATTTCCGCCCCCAAGCACAGTGCCTAGACTTGCGTTCGTGCCTCTTTCTGCCACTTCGCCTGGGCACACATCCGTGTCTCCTTCCACTGCAGCGGCGGGCTCTGCTGCATGTTATTCCACTCATGGGAGCCTGTCCACAGCGATCCCATTCGCATTCCGGTCCTTGAGCGCAGTGCCTGGAGACACATTTGCGTCTTTTTCCACCGCTTCGTCTGGGCATGCTTTCACACCTCCTTCCACCACTGGCCCAGGGTCCGGATATGCAGGGGCAACCTCCAAATATATTTTCTGGGTTAATTAATGCCTCACATTTAACCCCGGGGCTCCCCCAAGTAATGTCACGGGAGCGTTAAACCATTTGACACTTGCTTACATTACCTGTTCCCATGCTTTATGTTTGTTTTGCTTACATTAACTATTCCAAGATCGTTATATTTGTCTGAGTACGAAGTTTTGACAGCTGTCCAAGCGAAAACCAAACTACAGGGTTCGCTCCTTTTTTGGGGCGTGACTTTGTACGTAACTTTGCGCTGTTAGGGTCCAACTCATACTGTACCGTGACAGTATTTCTTATTTCAAGTTCTTCACAGCCTCGCGGACGTGTGGATTCATTCTCCGGGCTCGACTATCGCACTATATACATATTGTATTGAAGTGGGCTGCAAGTCACCAGACGCGCAACTGGGTGTACTACGAGTGGGGCTACATGCTGTCACGGTTCATCTGGGACCGTTTCTCGAACGCTCTCAAAGGCATCGAGCACGACGACTTTCTGGCTGCCAGTGGACCGCCACAACCTCAGATTACAGCACAACCTTGACTCGCGGCAAATATTCCGAATAGAAGAACTGCAACGTTGAACATATATCTCGGCTGATGCAATGCGCGACGAGCAAGGCAACCTCGCCACTTTTACCTAGCAAAACATAGCCCGACTAACTTTCCTGTGCCAACTATAGTAGGAGGGCAGGAATGCAACAGCTATGCTCTGGCTCGAGGCAGCGCTGAATCTCTACATAATCACTCCCCCGAATGAGTTCCCTGGTACCGATCGACAATAGTCTGAGATGGGCTTCGTTTTGCAATAAGACCGCCTCCTGCCCTAGGCCTCGCCGTCGAGCTGGGGTCCTGTAAATCTTCCGAGTGATGAAGCGCCCACACATCTGCACTCTGTCTCTTGATCTCCTGATTCTTTTCCAACTTTACATGTCTGATACTTCCAACTCATTCATTGCCACGATTGGGTCATATTCGAGTACGGACGCTTTCAACTATTCAGATCGCCACTCATCTGCTACCTTTTACCCAAGTGCTAACTCGCGTAAGGAGTCGACTCAACCATCGAAGCCTTAGAACTGGAAGATGGCGCCGCAGGCTTAGGTGGCGAGTCGTATTTCTACGGTTGAGGCCATCGTTTTTGAGCATTTGGGATGTTGGGACAGGAGGGCGTGATGCGGGGCGAAGAAGAGGGGAATAAGGTGGGCAGGGGGTAGAGGCAAGATCACCGAGGGGTGGTAGGTTGGAGGCCGAATGAGGTGGATCAACGACCGTAGTCCTGAAACTAGAAGATGCCGCTGTAGGCGTGGGCGGCGCGACTCGTATTTCCACGATTTCGAACTGAGTGAGCGAGGGGACGATGGCAGACCAGGCAGACCGGCTAATCTGGGCTGTCTGATTTTGTTGGTCGGGGAGCACGACGTAGACCTCCAGACAGATCCGGTCGCGCTCGACGTCCCTGAGCTCTGGAAACGTTTCTTTGGCGATATCGATGGCTTCCTAGACATGAAAGAAATGGATCAGCAAGTTATCTCTGCAATCAGTGACAGCAGTGGACGGTGAATATGAGAACGTACGTCGTAATTTTTCCCTGGGGCAACATATACCATTCGTGGGCCATAGGTGTACGTGAGGACATCAGGACTAATTCGGCCCGTCCTGCTCGACGCGGCTTGTGGAGGGCTCCAAGACATGGGGATAGTATATAGGGGGACTAAATGACCAGGATAGTTGTGATCACAGTGTGAGAACAGCCGTGGGCCTTTTCATGACGAGCCACAGGGCTGGTGTGTGTCAGCACAAGCTGGCGCAATGTACGAGAAGTTGAGAACTCGCATTTGGCGCCTATAGAAGCTTGGCGTACGAATAAGCTGTGGTTGCATCCGAGGATGAATCGATGAATGGTTCACTTTTGTGAAGCGCCAGACCCAACCTGAAAGGTCCGCTGGTCATTGGAAGCTGATAAGGTTCGAGACATGTATCATCATGAAGTAAAATTTCCTATCGGAGAGGATCAGAGCGTTAAGCTGTCAAAAAACGGACATGATTCGTCCCTATGAGGGTATGCGATTTCTGAAAAGATTTTCGTGTGGGATTCTGACCCAAATGTGAGAATTTGGCAGAAAGGTTACCGAATGCATGGCAATTAATGGTGTGTGAAAGCGCTTGTGTGGGACTCGGAGGACTCGGATGAGAAGGGTTCAACGTTCAGCAGTCAGCGGTGCGTGGGCAAGATCAGGGGTTTTGAAGACCACAATGTATTCCTGGCGGCTGTCATCCGGTCAAGGCTTAAGTAGCGATAGACGCGGCTGGGACGGATGGCGCTACGTTCCCTGTGTGTGGTAGAGAGGCCGACATGGGAACTTGAAGCTTGAACTGGTAATGATGCATGATGTCCAGGGTTATACCGTTTGGCAACAACGTCGGCTCAAGTCAGGGTGACCCCGCATATTGCGTATCTCCTCAGTTTGCGAGATGTTCGACCGATCTGTAGCTGGAAAGACAGGAAAACAAGTAGCTCGAAGCCCGAACTGCTGCCAAAGGCTCCGTTGTTTCTGTCCAAGTGTTAGAATTTTGAAGTCCGGCTACCCAGGACATGCTGTTTATCGGCGCAGACATAACAGTAGTAGAGTATCAGACAGTCCTGAAATGAGGTGTGGAATTTAAAATGACTCGAACATGATTGAGAACGTTTGGCCCATGATTTCAAGCTATAAGCTCGCTGAGTTGGCGGTTCAGATTATTTTTGAGAGACCGAGTCAAGGATCTGCGAAGGGCACGCGGGGGGTTCAAGTTTTGGAGGACAACAACTGCGACTGTTATACACCAAGGCTACCCGAACAGATTTATCCACTTAGGCACGCCATACACGACTGGGAGGGCGACGCCAGCCCGCAGGGTTGGCCCGTCTAAATCAAGTATAACGAACAAAACGGAGGTAGTAGCACTCAGTTGAACCGAGTGTTTCTGGGAAGTTCCGGAAACCAAGCCTGATTGGATAAAGAGGCGTCAAGGAGATGGGATGGTAGCACAGCCTTTGTTCTAATTAGCAAGCACACGAGCCAAACGGAAGTGGCTCCGAGCCCGGAGAGGGATTACGTTAGTAGATCATAACATATCGGAGACGACTCGGAGCGCAAGGCGAAGAGAGCGGTACGAGGCTGTGCGAAACTTTTATTGGACGAGGACAACAAAAGGCAGTGTCGGCGCATCGACTCGGACTCGGAGGTGGTGGCGAAGTAACCTATCGTGGCACACTGGCGAGCATTGTGGCGTTTTTGGATTGGATGACGTCCAAGTCGGAGGTGCCAGTGCTTCGAGTACGACTATGTCCGACTTTGTGTTGTCACGGTGGTTGTTCGAGCTGTTCCAGACTTAACGGGACGCTCAGTGGCACTTCACATGTCACGTTCGGTCCTTGTGGAGGGGGAGCAGCCTAGCAGGTCCCGGAAAGAAAGGCGATTGTGGAACATAATTGGCCGAACAAAGCAAAACCCTCTTAAGGTACAGCAGGACAGGGGTAAACGTAATAATACAGTACTATGCCTAGCCCTCACTAGGGCTGAGGAAATTATGGCGTACAACATGTTGTATATTGCGTGTATTCTATCTATTTGATACAGCAAGCGCAATTGTTCAATCCAACGCCTTTAGCCTAACAGTATGATTTGGAAACCGAGATCAGAGGGTATCATATAAGAAGGGTAGAGTACTCGCTACAAAGAGGAAATAAGAGGTACGATACAGGAAGTAGGTTCTAGAAGTGGTGGTGGTGACATTGCTGAGAAGAATGGCGACATCGAGATGATCTGGGAGTAAAGAGATCCACAACGCGGGTGGTGAGGGATTGTGGCTGCGACAGCGAACAAGGCGTATTTGACCGGTAAGAGCATGAGTTGGTCTGTGACCCTTTAGCGTCAGAGTACCAGCCCATCTCCGAAGCGTAAGGAGGTGGCTCTGAGGTGGAGGATGCCGTCGCGGACTTGGGTGCAGGCGCGACCCTTATCTCAATGATTTCGAACCGCGCGAGCGTAGGGACGACAACGGCCCAGGCCGAGCGACCAATCTCAGCTGTCTTTTTCTCGTGCTGGTTGCTGAGGACGACGCGAACCTCGAGACAGATCCGGTCGCGCCCGACGTCTCTGAGATCTGGGAAGGATTCCACCGCTATTTCGATGGCTCGCTGGAGGGATTAATCGATTAGAAGGGTCTTAGTTGGGAGGAAGGTTCGAACGTACATCGTAGTCTTCTCCAGGTGTAACGTACACCATTCGCGAGCCATGGCAGTACGTCAGGATATCAGGAGGGAGTCGAGTTGTGGTGCCAGCGGCTGTCGTATTTCCTGAGGCAGCTGAGGCGTCCGTGCGCGAACGTGATGTGACAGCTAATGCGTTGGAAGTATAAGACATGGGGGATAGGTAGAGGTCGAGTTCTTGCATGTGTCGCGAGCTACCATGGGTCTTTTATAACTTGGAGGGGGGCCAGTGGGGGGCCACAGCTCGCAGGTCCGGGCTGGAGTCAAGACAAGACACAGACACACGGGCGTTTTCACAAAAAGAACCCTCATCTGGCTGTCATCTGTGCCAGAATGAAGCCTTAAAATGGGAATTAAGATGCAGAGTTCCGGCTCGGGACAAAGCAGCATTGCCTTCGACTATTCCTCTGGTGCGGCGCCACGGCTGTGCACGGGCATGAGAACGAACGAGCTCACATGGTAGACGGACCAGTTTGGGAGGGCAGTGCATTGTCAATAAATGGTTATAAATATAGCCAAATTCATTACGTCAAAAATGCTGTTTCATTTTTCACTGCCCCAGAAACACAGGATGCATCCTGTGATTTGTGATTCACAGCGTCACGCGGGTCCCTTTTTTGGTCCTGACTAGGCCCGACTACTTGTACAGCCTATGCTAACAGCATAAGGCACTCCTCTGGAACGCTCTGCGTACATGTACACTGTCTAGCGGGCTTCATCTTACTAGAACCCACAGTAATTGCTATTGCCGCGCCGTGCCTATTTCACCTCCCAGGTTCACTGCACCCATTATGATACGGTCCTTGGTGACACGTGTGAGATCTGTTCATGTCGAGACCATTCCAGCATAACTCCTGAGAGGTCCCGGAAGTACTATAGGTCAGTTGGGATAAGATATGGAGATGACCTCGGTCACCAAACGAAATCAGACACTTTCGCCTAAAGTCGAAAGGACGTCGAACATGCTCTGGCCTCGAACCCCACGCACTGGTACAGCTGGCCCATGTACTGGTTTCTCCCGGCTCTCTATTATTTTGCGACCCCTCTTCCTTTTCCCGGCCGTCTTCTGGGC
>Ga0307510_10004136_pt1 | contig 17035 bp, 16 predicted proteins | sample 12_EM_MG_FD_207224 | JGI IMG/M metagenome (GOLD analysis project Ga0307510, IMG submission 207224) | Populus trichocarpa ectomycorrhiza microbial communities from riparian zone in the Pacific Northwest, United States - 12_EM | ecosystem: Host-associated > Plants > Roots > Unclassified | place...
TGCGCACGGCCACGTTCTCGGTGGCCTGCGAGCGCATCCTGATCGCGCGCGAAGAGCGCGGCCTTTATCCCTGATCCCCATTTGCGCGCTAACCGACGCCTGCGTCAGACCGATCTTCGCGCCAGTGTTCGTCTGACTCACGCGCCAAAGCATGGCACTAGCGGAGCGATGCTTGGCCTGCACACCTATCCGCTTCCTCCCAACCGGGCATACCGTCATGCAAGCACCAAGCCAGAATCCCGCCCTCCTCTCTCCTTTTCACCTCGCCTTCCCGGTCCACGATCTTTCTCTTGCACGATCCTTCTACTGCGAAACGCTCGCATGCACCGAGGGCCGCAGCACCGACCAGTGGGTCGATTTCAATTTCTACGGACACCAAATCGTTGCGCACTTGTCGCCAAACGAGACTGGTCTGGCGCAACACAACTCGGTCGACGGGCGTGATGTGCCTGTCCGTCACTTTGGAGTTGTGCTTCCCATGGCAGACTGGGAGTCACTTGCTCAGAGCCTCAAGGGCCGCGGCATCGAGTTCATCATCGAACCGTACGTTCGATTCCAGGGAGAGCCGGGCGAACAAGCAACGATGTTCTTTTTGGACCCATCGGGGAATGCCCTAGAAGTCAAAGCGTTCTCCGATATCTCCCAACTATTCGCCAAGTGAGGACGCAAGTGAAGGAGCGGACATTTGTGTTCATCGCGTCAGCGTCGGCACTTTACGTCCAGCCGACACGCTCCCGAGAGTTCGCGGCTCCACCTCCGTGACGATGGGAGCAACAAGTTCCTTCAATCTCTAGCGCGAACAGGAGTGCGCGCCGTCATTCACCCGGCGCCGTTCGTAAGATGCGATCCTGATGGATGATCTGCCGCACCTGTTCGAGAACCTCATGGCGTTTGTGTCTGTCGTCGACGCGGGCGGATTCAACGCCGCGGGCGATCGCTTCGGCGTGCCGCCCTCGCGCCTGAGCCGATCCGTCGCCGCGCTCGAGAAACACTTGGGTGTGAGCCTGCTGGTACGCACCTCACGCAGGTTCGCGGTGACGGACATCGGTCGGCGCACATATGACGATGCAGTGGCCACCCGAACGCGACTGCAGGACGCCGTGGCCGCCGCCCGGGAATCACAGGGCGAGCCCTCCGGATTCCTGCGTGTGTCGTGCCCGATGGCGCTTGCGTCCGCCGCCGTGGGCCGCATCGCCATCGCGTTCATGGCACGCTACCCGAACGTACGCGTCTCGATCGAATCCACCGACGGCCGCAACCGGCCCTTCAGCGAACCGGCGGACCTCGCCATCCAGCCGAGCCTGCAGCCGCTGCGCGACTCCAGCATGGTGGCGCGCGGCCTCATTGACGTGCGATATGTGATGGTCGGCGCACCGCTATTGCAGGACGGCATTCCGGCCGCGCCGGGCCCCACGGATTTCCCGCGCTTTCCCGCCGTCGGATGGACATTCCTCCCGCACCCTGCGCGCTGGTCGCTGCGGCATCGTGAGCATGGGCAGCACGAGATTGCGGTGGACGTTCGCTTCACCACCGACAACCTGCTGCTGGTGCACCAAGCAGCGCTCGCGGGCGTTGGGGTCGCGCAGTTGCCGTACGAGTTATGCCGACAGGCCGTCGATGAAGGCCGGCTGCGTGTGATCGCGCCCGACTGGTCGCCGCCTCGCATCGGCATCTACGTGCTCTACCCCTCGCGCCGCTCGCTCACGCTGGCAGGCCGCAAGTTCATCGACGCCCTCGCCGAGGGCATGGCGCCGCTCAATCGCGGCGCGGACTGACGCTTCGTCGTTCCAACGCTGGAACGCTGCATTCCAGCCGCGCCCTTACGCAGGGCATGGGTGCTTCCTAGCATCCGGAGAAGCCGCAACCTGAGCGGCGCACCGAGAGGAGACCCATGCGCATCGATGCTCGTTCTGCGGCAACCACACGCCGCGCGTTCCTGCTGTCCGGCGCCGCGTTCGCCGCCACGCCGCTGGTAGGGTGCGGCGGTGGCGGCGACGACTCTATCGCCAAAACAACCGCCGGCAGTTTCCAGGGCCAGTCTCAGGACGGAGTGACCTCCTGGCAGGGCATCCCCTACGCGCAGCCGCCGGTCGGGCCCTTGCGCTTCCAGGCGCCACGGCCTGCGCAACCGGTTGTCGGCGTCGTTCCGGCAACCGCATTCGGCGCGGCCAGCCTGCAGACCATCGCCGGCATGGTGGCGTGGATTTACCCACCGCAGGATGTGCAAAGCGAAGACTGCCTGAGCCTGAACATCTGGAGTCCGTCAGGGGCTCAGGGACTGCCGGTGATCGTCTGGTTCCACGGCGGCGGCTTTCGCACCGGCGCGACGCGCATGCCCTTGATGGACGGCAAGTCGCTCGCCCAGCGCGGCGTGGTGGTGGTCACCGCGAACTATCGGCTCGGCGCGCTCGGCTTGTTGTCGCATCCGGACTTCGCCGACGCGCAAAACGGCACGTCGGCGAACTGGCAGATGCAGGACATGGCCGCGGCGCTGCAGTGGGTCCGCGACAACATCGCCACATTCGGCGGTGATCCCGCACGCGTGTGTGTGATCGGACAATCCGGCGGCTCGATGCACACGGTCATGCTGGCGCAGAACCCTTTGTATCGCCCGCTGTTCCAGAAAGCGGTCTTGCTCAGCCCGCCCAATGTGACACCACCTGCCTCGTTGACATCAGCCGACGCGGCGGCCTACACGGAGCTGCTCGCGACCACGCTTGGCACCACGCCGCTTGGCCTGCGTGACGTGCCCGCGCAAACGCTGCACGCGGCTGAACTCGCGCAGAACGGGGGAACACTGCCGGCGAGCTTCACGTCAGGTCGGTCGCCCTACAAGCTGGCGCCGGTCGTCGATGGCACGACGTATCTGGGTGACTGGACGCGCCGCGACTGGCCCACGGATTTGCCGGTGGTGATCGACTACACGCTCGACGAAGGCGCGTTCTGGTATGACATCTACGACCCCGCGACGAACTCGATGCTCACACCCGCGCCGCCCGCGACGTTGCCGGCGGTCACGGCGGCGTTGACAGCCCAGCTGGGCGGGCGGGCTGACGCCGCCAACGCGGTGATCAACGCCTACACGGCCGCCGCGATCGCCGAAGGCCGCTCGACGACCCCGGCTTCGCTGTGGGTCGACATCTTCGGCGACCAGCTGCTACGCAACTTCGGCACGCGCTACGCAGCGCGCCTAGCCGCGGCCGGCGTGCCGGTTCGCTACAGCACCTACATGCATGCGGTACAGGCGCCTGGGCGCGGCGTGCCGCACTGCGCCGATGTTCCGATGCTGTTCGGCACCTATGGGCTCGACTATTACCGCGCCAAGTTGGGAGCGGGTCCGAACGAGGCGCGCCTGGCCGGCCAATTGGCAGCCGCCATCGTGTCGTTCGCGCGCGATGCACAACCGATGCTGGCCAGCGGCGAAGCCTGGCCGGTCTATCAACCGGGAAGCAATACGTCGGTGCGCTGGGGCGAGAACGGAACAGGTGAGGCGGTGCTCGGGGCCGTGCCAAAGCTGTCTCAGCTGGCCGTGTGGGACACCGTTCTGGGCTACTGAGCTTGCGCCGTTAGCGCGTCGGCGAACTCGAGATGAATCGATGTCTGCTGGCGTCTACCGCGCGGATCCCACGTGACATGAACAGGACTTCATCAACAGCGAGACGTCTCGCACGCTCTATGGGAGATTGCAAATGACCAGCGCACTTCACATTGAACTGGAAACTCCGTTCGGCCGCTTGCGCGGCCAGCGCTCGGATGGCGTTGCAGCATATCGCCGCGTTCCCTATGCACAAGCGCCGCTTGGTAGCAGGCGCTTTGCGATGCCGGGCCCAGCACCCCAATGGACGGGTGTGCACGATGCCACCAGACCCGGCCCCATCCCGCCGCAGAACCCCTCTCGTCTCGACGATGTGATGGGTGCCTATGACGCCGAACAGAGCGAGGACTGCCTCCACCTGGACATCTGGACCGGGCACCAGACGGGCGATCGCGCGCCCGTCCTGGTGTTCATCCACGGCGGCGGCTTCACGACCGGGGGTGGCTCCTTGCCGTGCTACGACGGCAGCCTCCTCGCGAAGGAGAACGGCCTCGTGGTCGTCAACATCAGCTACCGGCTTGGCATTTTGGGCTTCTGGCCGCATTCCGACTTTGGCACGTTGAACCTCGGCCTGCATGATCAGATCGCCGCCCTTCGTTGGATCAAGCAGGCGATCACATGTTTCGGCGGCGATCCGGAGCGGATCACCGTTGCCGGGCAGTCTGCAGGAGCCTTCAGCATCGCGACCCATATGGCGTCTGGCCTCGCTCCCTCCCTGTTCAAGCGGGCCTTCATGATGAGCGCTCCAGTCGGCCTCAAGTTGCGCTCGGACGAAGAATCGAAGCCATTCGTCCCCACGCTTGTTGCGGACCTCGGCCTGCAGGACGTCAACGAGCTGCGCACGCTGCCCATTGAGCAGATCCTCGCCCGGATGCAGGGTCTCGCCAGCAAACCCACTGGGAGTCCGGCCGACATCGCGCCGCCATTCCTGCCTGTGCTCGATGGCGATCTTCTCCCTCGCGATCCTCACGCAAGCCTTCAGGCCGTCTGTGCGATTGGTTGCGACGTGGTGATCGGTGTGACGCGAGAGGAGCTGGCCGCCTTCTACGTCCACAACCCCCGGCTCAATGAACTGACCGACGAGACACTCGAGGAACTGTTTCGACGCGAGCTGGGAGACGAGGCGGCATCGGCGCTGTCGAGGATTCGCGCCGAGCGCGTCCCGTCGACGCGGCGCGCGGTACTTACCGACCTGAACACGGAGGTGACCTTCCTCAATCCGAGCATCGACATTGCCGCCGCGCAGTCCGCTCGGAATCCCAACACCTATGCGTATTCTTTCGACTGGCAGACACCGGGCTCCGGTCTGAGCGCGTGCCACTGCCTCGATCTCCCGTTCCTATTCGGGAACTTCGACGTTTGGATGAGCGCGCCGATGCTGCGCGGAGCCGATCGGCGCGAAGTCGAGGAACTGAGCCGCTCGTACAGAGGGGCGGTGGCGTCCTTCGCCGCGACTGGGGATCCGAACGGCAGCGAGCTCCCGCGTTGGCCGGCCTTCGGCCCGGGCCGTGCCGTACTGCATTTCGATCGCCGCATCGCGGCCTCCGGATACCTCGGCTGATCACAGACAGCGGTGGCAGCGATACCTTCCAGTCAGGGTTCAAAACCCTCCTGGAACCGTTGTTTGGAATATTGGTCGACCACCACCATGCCAGAGTGCCTTCAACGGGCGCGAAGTGACTTCGACGGACGCGAATACAGGCGGAGCCAGACCAACGTTGCGGGCGCTGGAGTGAGTGGCACCGACCTCGGCAAACTCACCTTGGCGCTGCTGGATCTTGCCCTCAAGCGCCGTTGTGATCGACCCAACGATGAGGCAGCAGCTCGGCGATGCGCCTGGCCAGAGAGCTTGAGGGGCGCTGCTGCCGAATCGCGAATCACGCGCGGACACTCGTCAGTGTCCGCTTCTGGTCGCAGCGGGGATCAACAGTTCGGGGCCGAAAGACTCCCAGTCTCGAACCGAGATTCGACGACCGCAGTCGACCTCTCACAATACAACGCTTCCCTACACTTATTGATCCGCGTTGAACTCACAGTTTCGGTCGCATAGCTGTCATCCAATCTTCAAATGTTCGATCTGGAGAGCGTGTTTCGAGCTACCGCTCACACTACTGGCGAGCAATGTTGCTGCGGCCATCCTGGAGGAAATTCTTGCTTGGGACTCAGGCCTCCCGCCGTGGCAGCAAGACGCTATCGGGCGCCTGTTCGCAAAGGGCGTGCTCACCGCTCAAGACGACAATAATCTGCGCTGGTCAGCAGCGGCGCATGGCTTGCCCGGATGCAGAGAAACGCGTCGCGAATACGCTGGACGCCGCGTACATCGTCGCGCCCCCTGACACCGGCAAGCTTATTCAATTGACTTCCTTGGCGAACGTTCTCAATGTGAACGCGCTCGCGGATCAAGTCCTCAACTTCGATCAAACCGGCCTGACGATCATCTACGGTGGCAACGGTTCAGGAAAGTCTGGCTATTCCCGCGCATTGAAGCGAGCGTGCCGCGCGCGCGACCAAAGTGAGGCGATCCTCCAAGATGCGCGCCTTCCGTCTGGCCCAGCAAAAAAGGCCACCGCGGGGTTTGAGGTCAGTGTGAACGGCGCCGCGCCGCAGGCGCATGACTGGATTGACGGTGAGGCCGCCCCAGAGGAGCTAGGCCGCCATCGCGATTTTCGACGCGCACTGCGTTCGCGCCTATCTCGATGAGCAGGGGCAAGGCAGCGGCTCGCAAGCGCGAGCACCGCAAGGCCAGCGTGCGCGCCAAGGTCGAGCACCCGTTCCGAGTCGTCAAGCGCCAGTTCGGGCTGGCGAAGGTTTGCTTCCGCGGGTTGGCCAACAACACCGCGCACGTGGTGGCGCTGTTCGCGCTGTCGAATCTGTGGATGGCGCGACGACAGTTGATCGCAATGGCGGTGGTCCGCCAGCGAAGCGCATGAATGATGAGCAGCGCGGCGAAGGCCGCTGGAAACGACTCCGCTTGAACCCGAACTCTTGGGCGCAGCGGCTGAACGGGTCCAACGCGATCGCGTCTTCACGTTGTGAAGACCTTCAAGTTCCAATTGCTCCTCGAAATTATGGACGCTCGGAACCTATGCGCCTGCCGGTGTGGTGGCTCGTCTGCCTGAGAGCAGTCGTCGTCGGCCGGCTGTTCCGCTGGCCGTCCTCTGAAGTCCGCGCAACGAGTCTGACCGACAAGTCCCCGACGCATTGCCGACATTCGAAGTGCCCTGGCGGCTTGTCTGATGCACCTGAGCCATGCAACGCGACCGAAGTGTCGGAGACGGTGTGAGACCAATCGCGATCAAAGGATGCGCCGCGGGACAACGAGGGGGCAAAAGGTCAACAGCCAAACGCGCTGGATTTGAGCTGAAATCCATCGCCCGCGCGAAGTGCTTCCGCACCTATCTTTGACGCATGGAGTTCTCGACCTCACTTCACTAGGCTCGACATGGACGCTGCCACGTTCATCGCAATCACGACACTTTGCGCACCGCTCGTGCATCCGACCACGGCGCAGGCTATCGTGGCGACCGAGAGCACGTTCAATCCGAACGCGATCGGCGTCGTGGCAGGGAGCCTCGAGCGGCAGCCGCGCAACCTCGAAGAAGCAGTCGCGACAGCAAACGCCCTTCGCGCACAGGGTAGGAACTTCAGCATCGGTCTCGCGCAGATCAACGTGCGCAACCTGGACCGCTTCGGCGTGTCGGTCTCCGAAGGATTCGACGCCTGCAAGAACCTCCGCGCCATGCAGATGGTTCTGAACGACTGCTACGAGCGCGCCGGCGCCAATGACGCCCCGCAGCCCTCGCTGCGTCGCGCCCTCTCCTGCTACTACAGCGGCAACTTCACGACCGGCTTCCGGCATGGCTACGTGAGCCGCGTCGTCAACAACGCCCAGCAGACGGCACGCGCGCCGCCCTGACGCACCGCGCGCAGTTCATCTCCGTCTCATCCTTTTCATGTGATTGAGGAATCGATCATGGGCACTGCTTTGCGTCAAATTTTTAACTCGAACGTTCTTGTCTTCATGCTGACTTGCGTGCTGTTCGCGCTGCTGCCTCAGTTCGCCTTTGCGCAGGGCTTCGACAAGATCAACACGACGGTCACGAACGTCAACACGATCCTCGTGACGATCTCGATCGCGGTCGTGACGATCGCGATCATCTGGGCCGGCTTCAAGATGATCTTCCAGGGCGCGCGACTGAGCGACGTCGCCAACGTCCTGATCGGCGGCACGCTGATCGGCGGCGCCACGGCCTTCTCGACGTACATCGTCAGCTGACCGGCGCGAGAGGAAGCCGCCATGCAAGCCGAAGCCATCTACAAGGGCGCGACCCGCCCGGCGATGAAGCTGGGCATCCCGCTCGTGCCGCTGGTCGTGCTCTTCGGCACAGGGATGCTCCTGGTGCTCTGGGTCGGCAGTCTGGTGACCTGGTGGATCTTGCCCATCGTCCTCGCCGCGTTCGTCCCGGCCCTCGCCTGGATGCGCTTCGTGACCAACCAGGACGACCAGCGCTTCCGGCAGATGTTCGTCGCGGCCAAGCTGCGCTTCAACGACCGCAACCGGCGCCTGTGGCACTCGCGCAGCTATGCGCCCTACCTCTATCGGGGGACATGCGATGTTTGGCATCGGTAGTTCGAACACCCGGACGGGTGTACCGCCCACGGGTGCACCCTGGCTTCGCGGCGCCCCGCGGCCGCGTCACTGGACCCGTGCCCAAGCCGAGAATCCGCTCACCCGGTTCGTGCCGGTCTCGTCGCTGGTGTCCCCCGTGGATGTGATCACCCGCGGGGGCGACTACCTTCGGGTGTGGCGTCTCGACGGCGTGGCCTTCGAATGCGCCGACGAGCACACGATCGCCGAGCGCCACGAAGCCAAGTGCAGCCTGCTGCGCAACTTGGCCGGGGGCCAGTTCGCCGTCTGGGAACACCGGCTGCATCGGGCAATCGAGGACGACATGGCCGCGCCCACCGAGCCGGGCTTCGCCCGCGATGTAGCGCAGGCCTATGGCGGCCTGCTGCGCCAGCAGCGCATGATGAGCAACGAGCTCTACATGACGCTCGTCTATCGCCCGACCGTCTCGGCTGTGGGCCGCGCCTTCCAGTCCACGCGACGCACGCGCCAGGACATCGCGAAGGCCCAGGCCGACGCGCTCTGCGTCATGGACGAGAAGACGGCGCTGATCCAGCGGGTGCTGCGCCGCTTCGATCCTGTCCTGCTCGCCACGGAACGCCGGAACGGCCGCGACTATTCGGAAGTCGCCGAGTTCCTCGGCTACCTCGTCAACGGCTGCTGGCGCCCCGTCCCAATGCACCCGGGTCCGCTCTATCGGACCCTCCCGACCTCGCGTCTGTCCTTCGGCGCCGACAAGCTTGAGATCCGCAACGGCGAGAACAAGCGCTATGCGGCCTTCGTCGACATCCACGAATACGCCGACGTGGTCGAGCCGGGAGTTCTCAACTCGCTGCTCTACGAGCGCAGCGAGTTCATCGAAACGCAGAGTTTCTCGATCCTGCCGCGGCGCGAGGCCATGCGCGCACTCGAACTGCAGCGCGACCAGCTGATCGCGAGCGACGATGTCGTCGAGAGCCAGGTCGCCGAGATGGACGTAGCGCTGAACGAATTGGGCGACGGCCAGTTCTGCATGGGCGAGTATCACTACAGCCTGGTCGTCTTCGGCGACGACGTGGCCGATGCAGGCCGCCGTGCGGCCCAGGCAATCGGCGCTGTGGGCGAAGCCTGCAGCCTGCAGATGCGACCGGTCGACCTCGTGGCCGACGCCGCGTGGTTCGCGCAGATGCCGGGCAACTGGCAGTGGCGCCCGCGCGAGGCGAAGCTGTCGTCGCGGGCGTTCGCTGCACTGGCCAGCGGTCACAACTTCCCACGCGGCAAACGCGACGGTAACCCGTGGGGTGAGGCGCTCGTGCTGCTGCGCACGCCGAGCGGCCAGCCGTTCTATCTGAACCTGCACAAGAGCCCCGACGACGAGGACTCGGCCGACAAGAAGCACCCGGGCAACACGCTGATCATCGGTTCGACCGGTGTCGGCAAGACGACCCTCGTGATGCTGCTGCTTGCGCTAACCCGCAAGTGGAACCCGACGCCCCGGCTCGTCCTGTTCGACCTGGACCGCGGCAGCGAGATCGCATTGCGCGCGCTCGGCGGGCGCTACTTCACGCTCGAGGCCGGCAAGCCGACCGGCTGCAATCCGCTGCAGCGCGACCCGACGCCGGCACGCATCCAGTTCTGGGAGCAACTGATCCGCACCTGCCTGCAGACACCGACGCTGCTGCTGCTGCCGGCGGACGAACGGGCGATCGCCGACGCGGTGCGATCAGTGGCGATGATGCCGAAGCCGCTGCGCCGTTTCTCGACCGTGCGGCAGAACCTGCCGAAGGCCGGCGAGAACAGTCTGTACGAACGGCTCGGACGCTGGTGCCAGGGCGGCGCACTCGGCTGGGTGTTCGACGAGGCCGACGATCGCCTCACCGACCTGATGCAGACCACCGCGATCGGCTTCGACACGACCGAGTTCCTCGATCTGCCGGAGGTGCGCACGCCGATCATGCTGTACCTGCTCGACGTGATGGGCGAACTCGTGAACGGCGAGCGCCTGATCTACGTGATCTCGGAGTTCTGGAAGGCGCTCGACAACGAGATCTTCAGCGACTTCGCCAAACAGAAGCAGAAGACGATCCGCAAGCAGAACGGCCTGGGCATCTTCGACACCCAGAGTCCCTCGGACGTGCTGCGGCACGCGATCGGCCGGACGATGGTCGAGCAGAGCGTGACCAAGATCTTTCTCGCCAATCCGGAAGCGATGCGCGAGGAATACGTCGAGGGTTTCGGGCTGACCGAAGCCGAGTACGAGATCGTCAAGGGCCTCAGTGCGCGAGGCGGCCGGACCTTCATGGTCAAGCAGGGCAACAGCAGTGCGATCTGCGAACTCGACCTTTCCGGCCTCGAGGACTTCGTTACCGTGTTGTCCGCAACCACGGATAACGTCGCGCTGCTCGACCGCATCCGGGAACGCGTGGGCGACGACCCCGACATCTGGCTCCCCTTGCTTCTGGACGCGGTGCGCGAGCGCAAATCCAAATCCCAAAGGAGCGTCCAATGAGAACCATCGCAAGCCTCGTCCTCGCGACGAGCGCCCTCTTCTGCCTTGCTGCAAACGCGCAGTACGTCAAAGGCAATGAAGCCGTCCAGTCGACGGCATCCGGCAAGAAGGCAAGCACGCCGCCTGTGCCCGCTTCAGTCGGCAAGGTCTGTGCAGCCAACGGCACCTGCTACGCGGGTTCCTGGCACATGGTCGAAACGGAGGCCGGACTTGTTGAGTGCACGGAAGCCTTCGCGCGCGCCGGGAGCTGCCGAACCTCGACATACGGCACTCAGAAATTGCGCCGCCTGTGGGTGATCAAGAAGGGTCAGACATGGCTTCAGTGTCAGTACCCAGATCTGGGCAGCAAGTGTGTCGAGCTCTTCGCACGTCCTCCGGCGAACCTGCCCTACGACGCTCTTCAATAGTCATCGACCGGGCAGCGGAGATCCAAATGTTCACCTGGCTGGGCACAAAGCTGACATCGATCCTGAGCACGTATGTGCTTGGTGTCGTGTCGGCTCTGATGACGGCGATCACTCCGATCGCGCTGACAGCCATGACGCTCTGGGTGATTATGTACGGCTGGGCAGTCCTCCGAAATGAGGTCTCCGAGACGGTGCCGAGCTTCGTCTGGAAGGTCACCAAGATCGGCCTCGTCCTGGCGTTTGCGCTGCAGTCTTCCTTCTACGTGACCAACGTCTCGGACACCGCAAACAGCCTTGCAATGGGGGTCGCGACGACATTCCTGCCGTCGGGTGCTCCCGCGACCACGATCACATCTCCGTATGGCTTGCTCGACGAGTTCAACGACAACGCGAGCAAGCAGATCGCAGACATCATGGTCGAAGCGGGCATCACGCGGCTAGACCTGCTTCTGGCGGCAGCGATCTTCTCGATCGGATCGGTTGCCTTCCTCTGCGTCGCAGTCTTCGTAGTGACTCTCGCAACGGTCTTCCTGACTTTCATTGTTGGCGTCGGACCGATCTTCGTCTTCTGCCTGGCGTGGAAGCCGACTCAGCGGTTCTTCGACAGCTGGCTCTCGATGCTGTTGAACGCGGTCGTGCTCACATGGTTTGCCTTCTTTGCGCTGGGCCTGAGCGCGTATGTCGGGCAAGCGATGTTCCATGGAATACAGGAGAGCGGCGGCTTTCTGGGCTCGACGATCAATGTCCTTGGAGAAGCCACGCGCTACTGCGTGCTCATGATCCTCATGGCAATCATTTGTTTCCAGGCGCCGAGTCTCGCGTCGGCGCTGACAGGCGGGGCTGCGGTCCAGCAGGGCATCCAAATGGTTCAGAACGCGATGATGGTCGCCGGCATGCGCGCGTCTCGCTCCGCGGGAGCTTCCACAGCCCCTGCCGCCGCCGGCGGATTGATCCGTGCGGGCACCGGTCTCCCTTATGCAGCCGGCAAGGCAACCCGCTCTGCCGCCTCTGCCGGCGCGCGCTTCGCCGGAACCATGGCCACCGGTGCCGGCGCGATGGCGCGCGGTGCCTACACCGGCGTTCGTACTGCCGCCTACCGCCTGGCCGCACTTCGCGGCCGAAGCTGAACCGCCCTTCTGTCCAAGGAGCCTTACATGAAGCCACGCTTTCGCCTCGCCGCCATTGCCTTGTCGCTTGCTTCGCTCAGCACCGCGAGCCACGCCCAGGGCATTCCCGTCATCGACATCGCGAACCTGATCCAGACGATCACGCAGGTGCTCAACGACATCACCAAGATCGCGAACCAGGTCGAGCAGATCGAGGCGCTGCAGAACCAGCTCGCCAGCATCAACGGCATGCGCAACCTCGGCAATGTCTACGACAGCGCCTCCCTGAAGAACTACGTTCCCGCGAACGCCTACAACCTCGTCAACGCCGTCGATTCGTCGGGCTACGGCGGCCTCACCGCCACGTCGAAGGCCTTGCGCGACGCGGGCATGGTCTACAACTGCCTGGACCGCACCGGCGCGGCGCGCACCGAATGCCAGGCGACGCTCGCGCAGCCGTACCAACAGAAGGGTTTGCTTCAGGACGCGATGAACGCCGCCTCGGGCCGACTGACGCAGATCAAGTCGTTGATGACCCAGATCGACGGCACCAGCGACCAGAAGGCCGTGCTCGAGATCCAGGCCCGCATCGGCGCCGAGAACGCGATGCTCGCCCACGAGATGTCGCAGGTCCAGATGCTGACCGGCATGGCCGACAGCGAAGAGCGCATCGCGCGCGCCCGCGACCGCGAGCGCCAGGCCGAGATGCTGAATCGCACCGGCAAGATTTCCGACTACCTGCACTGAGCACGGACAGGAAGGCTGTTCAGCATGAATGCTCTTGCACATCCTGGCGCGGCAGTGTCCTTCGGCGCGGAGCCACCGATCGACACTCGCGCCGCCATCGAGGCGAACCGGGGTTGGGAACTCGATCGCGCTCTGATGCTGCAGCGCTCGGAGCGCCGCGGCTGGATCGTCGGTGGCGTCGGCGTGCTCGTCGCGATCATCAGCGCGCTCGCCGTCCTCGCACACGGCGCACTCCATCAGGTCGTCGGCATCCCGATCGTGGTCGACAAGACCACCGGCGAGACCACGATCGAGCAACGTCTGAGCGCCGAGACGATTCCACCGATGGAAGCGCTCGACAAGCACAACCTTGCGGTCTTCGTCCGAGCCCGCGAGGGCTACAGCTGGTGGTTCCTGCAACGCGATTTCGACCAGGTCTCGCGGATGGCGATCCCGACCGTCTTCGCCGACTACAACCGCCAGTTCGAGGGCCAGGAGGCGTTGCAGAAGAAGCTCGCGGGTGCCGAGGAATGGCGCATCAACGTCGTCGGCGTGCGCCTCGCGCCTTCCGGTCGACGCGGCAACGGCGGCATTGCCTCCATCTCGTACGAGAAGATCGTCCACCTGACCGACCGCAACATTCCCGACGTGACCACGAGACACGCCGCGAGCGTCGTCTACGAGTACCAGCCGAAGGTCCTCGCCAAGGAAAAGGACCGGATCGAGAACCCGTTCGGCTTCGTCGTCACCGCCTACCGATCCGATCCCGAGATCGCCTCGTCGCCCGGCACGCCCGGCAGCGCGACAGCAAGGCAGTGAGGCAGACATGCGCAGGAACACGCTCAGGTTCGCCGCCGCATGGCTGGTCGCCGCATCGCTGGGCGGACTGACCACCCGCCAGGCCGCCGCTCAGGATGCCCCGGATCCCCGGTTGAAGGAGGTCTGGTACGACCCGCAGTCTGTCGTCACGGTCTTCGTGAAGCGCGGCGTCGTCACCGACATCGTGCTCGATCCGAACGAAGCCATCACCGATGTCGCCTCCGGACTCGGCGCCGACTGCGCCAAGCCCGATTCGAGCTGGTGCGTCGCGGCCCAACCCGGCGGGCGCCATCTGTTCGTGAAGCCGAAGACGACGGCGGGTGCCGCCAACAACATCGCGGTCGTCACCGACAAGCGCACGCACTCGTTCCGGTTCGTCGTGCTGGCCGACCGCGATGCGCGCCAGCCGGTGTACCGGCTGTCGGTCAAGGCGGCGCCGGCAGCGGTCACGCCGCCGACACCGTCCATGCCCGCGGCAGCCCTTGATGTCGCTGAGCCGTCGCCGCCCTCGCCGGCTGAGCTGATCAAGGAACGATTGACCGCGGCACCCCAGCCCGTCAACTCGAGCTACTCGATCGCCGAAGGCAAGGGGTCCGAGGACATCGTGCCGACACTGGTCTTCGACGACGGGCGCTTCACGTACCTGAGGTTTCCGAACAACCGCGAGGTGCCGGCTGTCTTCCATGTGCTGCCGGACGGCTCCGAGACGGTCGTCAATGCGCGGATGGAGGGCGACCTGCTGGTGGCCGACCGCGTCAGTCGCCGCCTGATGTTGCGCGCCGGTTCGGCGGTCGTCGGTGTGTGGAACGACGCCTTCGACCTGGACGGCATGCCGCCGAGCAACGGCACGACGGTGTCGGGCGTCGACCGATCGCTCAAGAGCACGCCGCTCGGAGCTGGACATGGAGGTCAACGATGAGCACGAACGAACCCCGCCCGGAGTCCGACCGCGAGCCGGCAGGCGCGGGCAACGTCATCACGCCGCTCGAAGGCGAAGCCGGCATTCCAAGTGTTGTCCGACCGACGGGTGTCAACGTCTCGCGCAAAGGCATCTTCGCCGTCGCACTGCTCGCGCTGTCGCTGGTCGCGGTCTCGGCGGTCTCGATCACCCGGGCCCTGTCCAGCAAGAAGGACGGCGACGAGGTCTCGAAGCGGCTCGGTGACCGACCGGCCGCGGCCGGCGGCGACGCCCGCCGGTTGGACATGACCTTGCCGCCGGCGGCCGCGGCTTCCGCAGGCCGGATGATTCCGGCGATCGTGCCGACGGCCGAAGAACGGCGCGCCGACCCGATCCCGCTGCGCCAGAACGAGCCCACGCGAATGGCGCCCGAGGATGCACCCGTGCTGCTGGTGTCGAGCCGGCCCACCACGAGCACCGAGGTGTCGGCCCGGCGCTCGCAGGCACTGGCACCCGGCGAGGTGCCGGCACAGGACACACCACTCGACAGCACGCGACGAAATCTGGAGACCTACCAGCGCCAACTGCAGGGCGTGCTCGACTCCCTGACCAAGGGCAGCGGCGCCGCCGCTAGTCTCACGCCCACCTCCCCCGGCCTCGCATCCACCGTAACGGCTGGCGCGGCGCCGGTGGCCGGTCTCTTCGGTGGCGAATTGCAGAAGTCGGCAACACCGCGCGTGTCGGCCGGCCTCCTCGGCGATCGCAGTCTGATCCTGCCCAAGGGCACGGCCTTCACCTGTGCGTTGAAGACCAAGCTGATCAGCGCTGCATCGGGGTTCGTCAGCTGCCAGGTTCAGCGCAATGTCTTCAGCGATGACGGCCGCGTGCTCCTCGTCGAACGAGGCTCGCACATGGATGGCGAATACCGCGTCGCGTCGGTTCGTCCCGGCACGGTGCGCATCCCGGTCCTGTGGACACGCATCCGGACGCCGCTGGGCGTCACGGTGGACATCGAGTCGCCCGGCACCGGTCCGCTCGGCGAATCCGGTGTAGATGGCTATGTCGACAACCGCTGGCCGGAGCGGATCGGCGCGGCGATGCTGCTGTCGCTGATCGACGACTCGGTCAAGCTCGCGATCGAGGACCGGGGCAGCGCGGGCAACGGCAACACGATCGTGCTGCCCTCGACCACGTCGAGCACGAGCAAGCTCGCGGAGAAGGTGCTCGACAGCACGATCAACATCCCGCCGCTGATCTACCAGAACCAGGGCGGCATCGTCGGCATCTACGTGGCCCGCGACGTCGACTTCTCGTCGGTGTACGAGCTGAAGGCGGTGCAGCGATGAGCGCGGTCCCGCTGCTGGACTGTGTTGCGGAGGGTGAACCCAACGACGCCTGGTGCGGCGACGCCACGTCAGTCGTGGAGTTCCTGAAGCCCCTGCGCGCCCAACTCGATACCGCCGGCGTGCTCGAGGTCTGCGTCAACCGGCCGGGCGAGATGATGGTCGAGACCACGCAGGACTGGCAAGCCGTGGCCTCTCCGGAGCTGACGCTCGAACGCTGCCTCTCGCTGGCCACCGCCGTCGCGACCTACTCGGACCAGCAGATCAGCCAGGAGCATCCGCTGCTCTCGGCCACCCTGCCGACTGGCGAGCGGGTCCAGTTCGTCATCCCGCCCGCGGTCACGCGCGGCACGGTCTCGATCACGATCCGCAAGCCCGCGCAGCTGATCCGGCGCCTGGACGACTTCGAGCGCGAAGGCCTGTTCGAGCGCACCGCCACCGCCGCGCGCGGCGCGTCATGCGATCCGCTGCCGTTCGAACAGGAACTCGCGTCGCTGCGCGATGCCGGCCGCTACGCCGAGTTCCTGCGCCTGGCGGTGCGGAAGCACCAGACGATCGTGGTGAGCGGCAAGACCGGATCGGGCAAGACGACCTTCATGAAGGGCCTCGTCGAGGAGGTCACGCACCGGGAGCGTCTGATCACGATCGAGGACACCCCCGAGCTGACGCTGCCGAACCATCCGAACGTCGTACATCTGTACTACAGCAAGAACGCGCAAGGCATGGCGAAGGTCACGGCGAAGTCGCTGCTCGAAGCCTGCCTGCGCATGAAACCCGACCGGCTCTTCCTGGCCGAGGTGCGCGGCGACGAGTGCTTCTACTTCGTCCGCCTGGCCGCCTCGGGCCACCCGGGCAGCATCACCAGCGTGCACGCCGGCAGCTGCGAGCTCGCCTTCGAGCAGATGTCACTGATGATCCGCGAAAGCGGCGCCGGCGGCGGCTTGCGGATGAACGAGATCAAGTGGCTGCTCGGCGTCGTGATCGACGTCGTCGTCCAGTTCGACCGCGACGAGCGGGGCCGCTTCA
>Ga0307510_10004137_pt1 | contig 17035 bp, 17 predicted proteins | sample 12_EM_MG_FD_207224 | JGI IMG/M metagenome (GOLD analysis project Ga0307510, IMG submission 207224) | Populus trichocarpa ectomycorrhiza microbial communities from riparian zone in the Pacific Northwest, United States - 12_EM | ecosystem: Host-associated > Plants > Roots > Unclassified | place...
TTGCCTCCGGACTATCGACATCCATCCTAGCGTTGCTTGCCTCTGGGTCGATGTTGTCGGGATGTCGGGATGGGATCAAGACATCAAGCTTGATACTTTCGACATTATGATCGTTGCCATCGTATTCTGGCTCGTTACGACCTGGGTGTTGGTCAACCAGGAGCTCTTGCAATTTAGTAAAATGGGCTTCAGTGACCTCCACCTCTCGGAAAAGAACCCGCTCGAGTTCCTCCTTTTTTTTCCAGGTCCTTGAGTGGAGTTCCGCTAACCAGGGGTAACTAAACAAATACCCTCGATTGAGAGGGGATCCATCCTGTGGAGCTGATACGAGTGTTCGTCAGATGTCCTGAGCCGGGGTAACGAGACGGGAGTACTCACCAGTTGGGACCAGTTCAGGTCGACTGATATAAATATGCAGTTGCAGCTCGTGTCGGTTATTAGAAGGTGTCTGAGGCCACAAATCAGAAATTATTTCAAGAAACTGCAATGGTGTTGAGTTTTCAGTGTTGAACCGATATCGGCCTCCCTCTATATGTGCTAGTATTCCCTCCAAGTTCACATTGACCTATGGGTAGAGTGGTCCTATGATGTCAGAACAAATCACTAGAAAATAACGCACCTTCCAGAGAATGAGGTTTGACGCATCGACGCATCGAAGGGTATTTTCTTTCTCGGCTTTAATCCTCTCTTTCAAGTCGCTAATGAATAAATCCGAGGGGGCAGTAACAGAAAAGGCTTGTTTTTCTCCTTCGATGAAACACCAAAGTTCGTAGGATGTATCAGACATTTGTTGCGTTGGGTGGGGTCGTTAAAGACACAATCAACGGCGTCGTGCGGCGAAACGGAGACGGAAGCCACCGCTTCACACTCCGATTAGGTAGTCATGTTGGTAACATACTGGACATGTCCCGCCCGCTGTTTTTCGTCCTAACTGGAACCACTGGTAGCTTATCCGTAATGTTACGACCTTTCCATTTGTCCACAATGGTAGGCTACCCCTTCCTCATCCAAAGGCTCCCTCTGATTGCATTTTTGGGCCATGAACGTATATAGGGGTACCATGACCAAGAAAGGACGGACCCATACAATTGTGGAGCGTGAGAGATAATTCACTCAGGTTTCCTACAACCCTAGTTGAACAATACGATTTCCAGCCTTTGATTCACGGCATTATCATAAGAAAAGCCCCTCGCCCAGCACGTTAGATTCATGAATGCTGCGCGGAAGGAAACCATCGAATATTCGCCAGAATTCTTCACGACTCGGGTGGGGTAGGAGCTTGTTAGCTCTATCCCTACCTGTTTTTTTTAATATTATTTCTACCTAGCTGAAGGTTCTCGCTGTCCAAGACCATTCAATAGTCATCTTCAAACCCACGATACTCGCGCTCTTCTCAATCGCTGGGAGCGAGGGGCGTAGCCTAGTAGATATGTGTGATCTTAAATGAGTTACTTATGGATGTCCTCAACTGCACCATGATCATGGCGGATGCGCAGGGAGGAGTGACGGTTCCGAGCATATACGGCATGCTTCAGGTGCTTGTGTCCGGGGTGTCGCTTCGGACAGGAGGGTGTAGCAACGGAACGGAACGGGAATCCGGACCAAGATTGTGGGTCTGGCCAGTGTGTGTGCATAATTTGGGCCTTCGTCACACTGGCAGTTGGTGTGCCGATTTTCGTGCTCTGAGGTATGATGCATATACTTCCGGAATACGGCAGCAGTGTCAACAATTTGTCTAATGCCTCTATACCTTTCCCTCGCCCTGCCTGAACCCTACAATCTCAATCACAACCGCCACTTGATTTGGCAAAGGAACAGGGGAGGTGAGGACACAAGGAATCATAGATGGTGTTCATCAAACTAGAGTCTCGTGGCTCGTGGTTTGTGCATTCAAATGTGTGTCATGCTCGAGGAGGAACCGAGTGACTTCAAGTCGTTTCCAGCGGGATGCGTAGTGTAATGGAGTATAGCCCTCCCAGCTCACCGTGTTCACCGTAGTGGACATAATGAATGGTAACACATATGAAAAGTGTCCAAGGCGTTTTCTACATGATTACGATTCGAACGTGGTAAAAACAAAATTCAAAGCAGTGCCCGGATGCAATAAGCAAAGCAAACAAAGAAATGGCATGATGGACTTTACGATCCGCAAGGAGTCGCAGAAAGTTTGGTAGCGACGACATCAACCACGCCTACGCTTGTATCACCGTTGGTCAAATTCCCGAACGCCAGCTGTGCGAGGTTAAAACCAACACCGGAAGTGTCGACGGCGGTCATTCGAATCGACAGACCCGTCGTCGGGTTAGTGATGTTCCAGCAGGAACCGCAATTGGGAGAGTTCCACACGATGTCGAAAGCGCCGCCAATGAATGGGAAGCCAGGAACGTCGCCGAACGTCGGGAATTCCGTGGCGAGACCGTTGTCCCCATTGGAGCATGCGACGGTGTCCATCGAGCCACCAGAGTTGTCGAACGTGGGGTCGAACGTGGCGCGCAACGGGGAGGGCGTGGGAAGGTTGGGCTGTGGGGCGTTGGATGGAGCAGAAGGTGGGGTCGTGGGGGCGGACACCGTAGGGCTGGCGAAGGGAGGACTCGAGGCAAACGGGAAGGAACCCGTAAATGTAAATGATGGGTTTGAAGGCGAAAAATCAGGGGGAGTAGAAGCTGGTACCGGAGACGCATCGGATGGGGATGCCTGAGGCAGGGCGTGGGCAACCTGCGTGAGTAAAAGTGCGAGAGCAAAGGTGGCGGAGGATATTTTGTTGACCATTGTGAAATAAATGGACTGGTGGGCTGTAGCTGGTGTGATGGGTTAACGACAGCGAAACAGGAGTGCTTATATAGACGAAAAATATAGGAGTTACGGGGCGAACAGTACAACCGCACACGGCTTAGATGGCCGGCTTTGAGAACCTTGAGGCACGGGATGAACATAAGAAGGTTTAGTCATGCTACGATCAATAGCGGCCGTGGAGTACATTTGTGATGTACCGATGCGCAGTGATGTAAAAATGGAAATCTTCGTCAGTCCTTTCAAGTTTCAAGAGAGCCAAGGGCTTGCACAGCATACCGCATTCTGCAGTGTTTAGATCAAGATCAAAGGTTTTATAGAATGATGACAGACTGAGGAGCTCGGACCAGACACGCTCGCCATCACGTGAGCAGAATTGAGGACTGCGCTCCTTGGCAGGTACTCCGCATTGCTCAGCTTTCGGGACTTCGTCGACAGGTAAAACGTAAAACGAATAATATTCTGCTAGAACGAGTGTTCGGTAGAATCATTCCCCCGCGAAGAGGTGCTCGACGACCCAGATGCGAGCGTGGACAAAATTCTATCAATATAATCCGCTCCACTCCTGCGAAAGAAAAAGTGAAATGAGGGGATATAATTAGAAGAATGATGCTAAAGACGGAAGCGCACCATTTCTGGTGGGTAAGGACGTCGCAGCCAATTTCTTTCTCTTTGCGTTGGACCGTCTCTACGTAAGCGAGCATGCCGTCCGACTGGTACCGTTGGGCAAGTTCGGCTTTAAACGTTAAAGTTGTCGTCGTCAATTGAGTTGAGAACAGGGACGAAATAGGGCATAAACAAACCAAAACCGACGGCATTGCTGTGCAGTCCGGCTAGCGAGACCAACTGCAGGACAAAGCCCTCTTTCGCGAGGTCCCAAATGAAGCGCTTCAAGTCAGCATCTGTACGTCAAAGTTCAATTCAACCATGAGAACAGTAGTCAATGTCGGGTGGAGATCGGCACCAGCCTGAGTATCCATGGGCGCTCCAGTTGAAGCTCGGGCTGAGGTTATAGACTAGCCACTTTCCAGGGAACTTGTCCCGGATTCGGCGGGCGAACGATTGAGCCTCCCTCAAATCTGGGGTCTTGGTTTCGAGCCAAATCATGTCAGCGTAAGGAGCAAATGCCAAGGCTCTGGACACCGCTGCATCAATCCCACCGATAGTATGGTAGTATCCTTCGCGGGTTCGTGGCACTGTGTCCCGCAGTCAACGTGAAAAAAGGGCCGAAAAGAAAGTCAGCAATGGATGATGACGCACGATCCCAGTCCCAGTCGACTTGGGAACCAACAATGTCTGCGGCAATGTCCCGTGCCTCAATGTTTGACTTTCCAGCGACCGCCTCGCGATAGCGCTCGAGAGCAGACGTCTTTTGGGAGGATGGAACGTTGCTCGACCCCTGAATTGCCCCCTCGACCGCTGGTCACGGTACACCGAAATGGATGTCAGCACGAGGAAGACAACCTCAAGCTCCCAAACCAAAACGAATGACGTTACCTTCATCAAACGTGGTCAATTTAACTTCGGACAGCCATTTGGCCTCAAGGCCATCGATCTCTGCACCGCTCCGACCTTCTGCTTCCGCCCGATCGAGCACCTCTGCCAACGCGAGCCGGCGTGATCCGCCGGGTAAACGCGTTGGGACGCCCCGGATGTAGGGGTGATCGCGCGCATCGACGGTAGATGAAAGGAGGCGCGCGGATTCGGCATCCGTTCGCGCAATGAGGAGCATTGTGTGCTGTAGGAGATCCAGCTGGAACCGAGACGCCACGAGGCGCGAGATGTGTGCGCTGGTGGGCACGACCACTTTTCCTGACAAATGGCCGCACTGCGCTCGGCCATGAGCATGTAGGGAGGTGAGGCCGACAAACAGAGCGGAGTTTTTACCTTCTTCCCCCCATGGAGTTGATCTTCTAGATGGATGGCCGACGCTCCCTAACATGTGACCAGCCGGTGAACACGCGAGTCCCCTGAACCCACGGAGAAAACAGCCCCACCGACTCTGCAAAGAGTTTAACAAGTTTCATTACTGCGGATGTACCACCATGTCTAGTGCAAGCAGGGCACAGGGCAGAGTCAGACAGGCGCTGCACTGGATAGGTCATGCGCACCCTGTATCCCCATCCGCAATAATGGGTCTTAAATAGTCGATGTAGGGCATCTTGGAGCGTTCCTGTGGCGATGCCTCCACCCGTGCATCATAATGTTTCCTATCATGCAGCTGCTGCGCCCGGAAAAGGCGGTGGACCTGATTCGGAACCGTGGTGTACGGGTAATCTCTAATAATAATCAACGAAAGGGAAATGGGGAAATGTCAAAAAAGCGCCAAACTAGTTGAAGGCTGACCCACCCAAGATCCGGTCCCACTTCGTTGTTTGCTGTCGTGAGCAGGCTGCTCGCCGCCCACCCAGAAACGTACATGACCTCGAGCCACCGCGCCATCTGAGTCATCTGCACTGGGTCCACCGCGCCGAGCGTATGCACCGGTTTGCCCTCCTTGGCGGCCCTGTCGAAAATCGCATAGAGCTTGTCGGCGAGTAGCGTGGAAGGAAGAGGTAAGGGTGGAAGGGATCCCTGCTTCGAGGCAACAGCAGCGGCACCGTATGGACGAGACAGTCCTGCGAAACGTGGCTGGGAAAAGAAAGTCTCTACGGCAACCACGCGCGAGGCAAAAGCTTCGGACTCTTCTGAGGGTGTGGGCGCGTCCAGAGCCAATGCGGTCGGCCGCGCATAGGCAGAAGACGAGAAAAATGACCTAGATACATGTCTCAAGGACGCCTTTGATGATGGGGAGCGGATGTAATACATGTGGAGGACTCAACCTGGCACTCCGTGCTTCAACGTTCAAGCATGGAGCAGTTTTGCCGAGATCCCGAACTCAAGCGATATACCCGCATAATAACAAAACCGGAAAAAATATTTCGATACAATTGCGGGACACTGAAATGTCGGCGACTAAGTATGCAACATGAGAGCTACATAAATGTAACAGCGTAAGGGATTGTATGTGCAGAGTACGATCGAAGATGCAGCAGGCGTAATCAGATATTGCAGAATTTAACGTAGTGATACGGTATAAGTTAATCGTGGGGCCCGAGCCCAGTTGGTGTTTCTGAGGGGGGATGGCGCGGCGCCTTGTCTGGGTCGTAGATGCCAGGCACTATCATCTAGATCGACGAAGCACTGATAACACGAGTGGGGTTCCAGAAGGGTCGGCGAACGCATAGAAAATATAAGGGGTGCAAAAATGCCGGAACGAGGCACTATAGAAAACGAGTGTTTGATCAGTTATGGTATCAGAAAGAGGGAAAGGGCAAGGCTCACTAGATTAGTGAACGATATGGTGGTGAAAACCGAGCAGTAGAAGGGCGTCTTCGACCTTAACACCAGATAATCGACCTGGGATTTTCTCCAAACGGTCGTAATCAATCGGGCTGATATTAATCCCACCACGGACATCTATTTGATGCGGACGAGAGGTGGGTAAAAGAGTGGTAGAGGGATGGGGTAAAGGTGACGGTTCTGGTGATGGGGTGACAGCCTCTTGGTACTCTTCGTCATCGGTTCCGGCGTCTGAAGGCGCCACGCGAATGTGTTTACGTGCAGAGTTGTTCGTAGAAATCACGCGCGTGTCTTCAGTATCGGTGTCAATACCGTGTTCTCGATCTGGTACATGATCGGCTTCGTGCACACCGACAGAATATGAGGATGCCACAGATGGGGTGACCGCGCGGGATATGAAACCCGATCCCAACAGTATGCTTTCTGTATCCCCCTCCTCTGCGGGCTTCTGGGCACGTTTACGTGTTGACTGGCGGAGGTTCCTGAACCAATTCGTTACTTTAGCAAGGTCCCTGTAGAAAAGCGTATGAGTACGTGGGTAGAAATGATAAGAAAAAAAAAAACGCACATGCCAACCTCGAGCGCCAGAGCATTGCGTTCCTCAATAGAGGGGTTAGAAGTGCGACTGTACAACTTTTGAAGTGCCTCTAATTGATGAGGCTCCGGCCTTGTGCGTCTTGGACGATGGGGCGGGATGATACAATGATATGGAGAGCTCCTCGACGAAGTGGAGGCATTGGAACGTTCAACGCTGGGCGACCGCTTGTTGCGTATTAGACCTGAGACAGACGGATGCGAAGACCGTGGGGGGAGAGCTGGTGTTTCGAGGGCCAGTAAATCTCGGGAATCTCGGAGGTCAGAGTGAATGTCTGTGGACAGATCTGCGGTCGGGAGGCCATTGCTATAGGGAAGCGATGTCTTATCAAGAGCAACGTCATCATCCAATCGCTTTTTTGCAAGGCTTCGCTGATTCTGAAACCAATTCGTGACACTCTGGTAGCGCCTGAGGGATAGAGTGGCATGAGATCGAGTCAGCTGACAGACGAGGCACGGTAATCCAACTCACATTCCAATCCTCCTACCGAGTTCCTCGCGTTGCTCCTTAGTAGGGTGAGGATCAATTAGATAAGCCTTTCGTAATTCTTCTGTTTGAGGCAGAGATGGTCTGATTCGCATCCTGGGACGTGGAGGTAGCACCGGCACAGCACTCTCATACGTGTGATCGTGTTCTGGATTGCCAGCATAAAAGGCGGACTGTTGCAGGGCGGTATCAGAGGAGGTTTGAGGGTGATTGATGCGTGTGGGGAGCTCCTGTATGCGAGCGAGGGAAGGAGAAGGAAATTCAGAAATTGAATCCTCGACGGGTGGAGGGGTGGAGGCCTCGACGGGGCTGAGTAGCGAAGAGATGGGAGGGAGGTCGTATGTCGACGGGGGTTGACCAGGACGAGAGCGCTTCTTGGTTGCAGCACGTTTATTTTGGAACCAAGCATTCACTGTCTTTGTTTCCCTTAATCGGTCGGAGAATGAGTCATATGATAGCGAAAGACGAGTGGTGACAAAGCGTACATTCTGAGTTTTTCTGCTAGGGATGTCCTCTCGTCGAGGGAAGGGTGTTCATTGCGTTCATAAAGCTCATTCAAAGCGGCGAGTTGAGCAGCCGAGTGACGGTGGCGGGGTTTCTTTGGTCTTTCTGAGAGGGGATCGGTTTGAGAGTGGTGGTGGTCGCTCGACCCTGTTGGCCATTTCGAGAAGGCAGGCTCCATGATGGGGAGGGGAGAGAGAAGGGAAGGGGAAGAGAGGCGGGAGGTCAGTGAGAGAGGCAAGGAAGGAGGCTACAACAAGGGAAAGAGGACGACATAAGAAGAAAATTATAGAGCAGATGCTTATACACAACCGTTCACCTGCCAGATCGCTAATATCCTCATCTTCCCACGCTATCTTCCCCCTCCTTTTTGCACAACTCTCCCTCTCCCGTCTACTCGTACAGCCCTACCGTGAGCCATGTTTCCCCTCTCTCGGTGATCGCACTGTCGTCACCCAAACCCAACAGAAATGAATGGCGTTTCGCGGATTACCTCACCGGGAACCCAATTGGAATGAATTCAGTTCCGTGGAGATTGCTACTAAAAGAAATTGACACACAAATAAATGGGCTAAAGCCAAGCGACGATTGGCCTGGTTGCGACACTTCTCGTACACACTCGACCGTATAGAAATAAAAATAATCAAATGCAACCATGGCTTTCATTTATTAATAAGCTCATCCCAATAGGCCCCACTTTGATGAAATAAAAATAAGCGCCCCTCGGCTTGCGCATGATAACTGTATCCGTGCCCGTTCCTCAATTGTCCTCATCCTCAGGCTGCACAGCCAATCGCCTGTTGTAATGCGGGACAGAGTTACGAGCCACAGCCCTTCCCTTAGCTGTTAGACGCGAGGACCCGGGGCACGCTGTTGGCGCGCATACGGTCTACTTGATTCCGAATCACGGTCTCCCAATGACTCCGTCATCAATTCGTCATCTCGGACTTGTTCCCACAAATTCTGACTTGGCAGCGTCTATATGGAAATGTTCTGGTGGTTGATAATAGATATGGGCCCACGTGGCCCGGAACAGTGCTACTTTTGTCCAAACCCGGCGCCCTTTCAAACCAACTCGGGAAGTCCGCTGCCATGCACTACTAGCACATAGACGAAACCTACTACATTATATTATAGCATGCTCTACAACATTAATAGCAATACGGTGATGAATGGAAAGACCAAGTCCTTGAGGATGCGAATATATTCCCGATGAGTATGTCATGCTTTTCCTGTGTTTTCTTGTCATGGATCCCCTGTCTCTGATTCACGGTCTCCATCAATGTTCTTGATCCATGCGCCAATCGCACCACTGTGAGGAGGCGGCCGGTGAGCACAGGTATTAAACACAGCAAGGGCGTGACACGTACAGGAATCCCTCGTGCCGAAGAAATAGCGCACGCTTTGTGCCTTTACTCCAGAACCGAATGGCGTATGACAACGTGGCGATGGTTGCGGGGTGGCCCCGAATGAAGCAACCACCAAAGTATATCCTATTGAGGCCATACTTCTCCGCATTCATGTACCTGTTAGCTATCAGCATGTGATGACGTCTTGTACCTCGGATGGTACGAACGCTATTTGCCCAATATTATTTGATATGGCGTAAAGTAAACTCTTGCTGATGTCCTCTGGGGAAAACTTCCTTTTTTCCTTGCCCTTCTTAAACACCTTGCCGAACGAGCTAGCGATCATTGTAGATTTGAGCCCAAGTTTGCTATAATCTTGTCCATAGATGTCCTTGACAAGCATATCTACGGCTGCATTGTCACCTGCTTCGGAGAGGGCCAACATCTCTGCCAGGAACCAAGACGTGAGACAAATCTTATAGGTTTATAACGAAAGTGTCACTAACCGTCAAAAGTAGTAGCGGGTGTCAGCAACGACAACAAGCCCCACAAAGTTCCGCCACCAAGACTCGTCCCACTCACACGCTCAAATGTGCCGTCTTCGTCGACTCTGATGATGGAGACGCCAGACCCAATGTTGACAAGGAGGCATGGTAATTGAGGCGTCGGATTCCCTTCAAACGTGACAGCATACTTCGGTGGGTTGGGACCTGGCCGTTCGAGTGTGACCGGAGATGGCGACGGGTGCGCAACGGATTGAATAAGCTGGTCCGAGAAGGAATACACTTCGTCGGGAATGAGAGTGATGAACTTCAGACCCTCAATCAAGCATTCCATCTCGTCTTCTCGGAGAACTTCGACGTCGAGCGTTTCACGGAAGAGGTCGTAAAACCGATGGGCACCGCCACCTGTTGCTATGATTTTCACGCCCTGCTTCATTTCCTCGATCGAAACATCGTTGATAGCCGCCGAGCGCTCTATGAGCTCTTGGATGAACTTGACGCAATCGTCGATGGCATCCGTCTCGAAGCGCTCAAAGTTGAGAGAACCACCCGGAAAGTGTTGTAAGGATACGCGGCGCAAAATGGTGTCATGGAGCAAACTTTCGTTCAGGTCCGACAGTCCGTTTCCGATGTGATTCGGGGGGTTGTCCAACACCATGGGCGTCAGGGCGCCACTTTTCCTGGGATGCGAAGAACTCGGAGGACATAACTGTGACAAGGGTCCGGCGGAAGTTGGTGACGGGGGCGTCGCAGGGATCGAACTATTGGAACTATTCCCACTGGTGGCAAGGAAAGGAGGAGAGGACGGGGGTTCTGGTGAACGGGTGAAGTAGATGACCTTTGCAAGTGAGCCTCCGACCTGTTCCGGAGAGGAGATGAACAACACAATTGCGAAAATGGTTGGGAAAGGGACGCACATCGACCGCTATGTGCGACACGGGTTCTATGTAGTTTGGCAAGTAGATTCCTCGACTGTCTCTAGTCTTGTCGTGTCGTCAATGGGGTGCGCAATTGGAAATAGACAGACATCGTTCGTACTTCGGGAGAGGCTTCATCCAAAATCACGGCCCCGCGTGTTTCAACATGAATTACCTTGGCAGAGGGAAGCGGCGAGGACATGGTGGACGGTAAATAGGTGGTGGGGCAATTGGAAGGGATGGGCGGTATAAAACGGAGAGCATTCGGTTGCTGTTGTGAGTTGGAGGTCTAAAGAGGAGTGGCAAGGAACATAGCCCAACCCCAATCGGTACGCGTCATTCTCCGATTTACCGGGTGCCCCAGTCAAACGTCCATCATCGTATCATCATCACACAATATCTCCGTTATAACCTGAAACTGATACGTTACACGACACCCAATCCCGTCGGCATCGGTAAATGTGGCCCACTAAGGGTGTATGGGAATCATTCTATGGACCGACGAGGTGCTACAGTCACGCAGTCAAACTAGCCCCCAATAGCAGCGATCACAAGCCGACATGCTTCCTCTTTCTCTCCACGAAGCCCTAGTTCCAAAGTAACACCTTCCCCCCTTGAGAAGGTCATCCGGCATCGTGCGACAATTTTTCCGCCTCCTCCTGTCAACAGCCCAGAAAGTTGTAGCGTGTGGACTGTCGTTCCTGGCGCCGGATTTTGAGACCCGCCCAGGGGTTCCATGTTGAGTATCTCGATAATAGAATCGCAGGCAGCTGACGGTGCGTATAAGCGCGAGAGAGGAAAGTCGAAAAGGGCCATAACACACCTTTGATACTCTCCATGGATGAAAGTGTGAACGTTTCTGTAACCGAAGCACCTGTCCGAAGACGATCCCATTCCGACGAGAAATTCGAATAGCTCGGAATGATGTAGTCTCCGCCTGCAGCCAGCTCGACTTCTTCAAGCTGGTACTCGTCTTCGTAGCCTTCCGCTTCCGGCTCTCCAGTTGCAGGATCCACCTCTTTACTGATAAACTTCAATAGGCATGGGAAAGATGCAGTCGCGTATTCCTCTGGTGCCTCTCTTGTGAATGAAACGTATACAACGCCAGGCGAGGTCGTTGTGGAGAGGGCAGGAAGGGGTATGATAAAGTCCTCTGCCAATCCAGAGTCTGGTGGGAGCTGCATAATAACGGAGACTTGCTCCAAAATAGTATCCGGCATTGTATTCGACACATTAAACTATAAAGGCGCTTCAGAAATTACGCGTGATGGAAGAATGTGAGATAGACTAACCTGAAAGACAATATGTTCGCGGAAAACGTGCTTGACACACGAAACTTGGTACTCGGTCTCGTTCTCTGTAAGCTGGACAGGCTTGGAGCTGTTGATAACAGCGCCGTACGATGCCAATTCTGGCACTTGGGCCAATTGTTGAGCGAATGATGATTGAGTCTCTTCTGCGGTCTGGGGTGCTGGGGCTGGTGTCGTCGTTCTTGTGACAGGGGCGCCAATGGTGTCCAGCGAGCTCGGCCCTGGGCAACGATGAGGGGATGCATCGATAGCAAAGCTTGGTAACGTACGAGCAACCTCTTGAGCCGCCTGCTCTCGACTCACTTTCGGAACTGAAGAGATATCAAAGGGCTGAGAGGCAGCACCACCATCCTTCATATAATCAACCAGCTTAGACTCCAGTGCCGCCAAAGAAAATACAGAGTCTATTGCTCATTAAAACCAGAATAAAGCGAAAGGCTAATAGGACGCACCATCCTTGACATAGGTTTCGGCCAAGCGAGATTCTTTAATCACCCTGAGATACAATGCCGCTCGATCGCGAACCTCGTCGTCGACGTCGTCTAGACAGCTTCACCAATATCGTTAGCAAAAACAAAGGGCTCCAAGAAAGAATGACCAACCGATTTAGCAGTACGCCGATACTCTTTTTCAGTTTTGTGTCGTCGATAATGCCGAATTTGGCTAAACTCGCCACGGCCGCAGCCCGTACAGTAGCGTTCTCCAGCACGACGCGATTATAAATGAACCGGATGTATTTCGAAGGTTGAGGGGATTTGGGGCCCTCAATGCCCAGAAGGTGAAGAATGCGAACGGAGAGCTTCGTAAACTCGCAATCTTCAATAAACTCGCAGAGGTGGGAGAGCGCTTGCTCTTTGGATTCTCCAATGAACTTGATCATATCGAATATAGCTTCGACGACCGCCCGTTTGAAATCATAGCCACCCTCGTCGCGCAAGACACCGGACAAAAATCCAAGCATGGAGGCATGCTTTGTGGGAAATTTGAGGCAGAGCGAGCGGATCGCATCGACAATGATGACTTTAAATTCGTCAGAGATCTCGCTCATGAAACTAGTGATCTGCTTCATCAAGCGGTCCACGGATGCTTCATTGCCGGTCTATGAAAACAAGATCAATTACTCCCAGAAAACATGGGTCAGGCGTACTTACTTTCAACAGCGTAGTGATTGCGTAAGTGGCAACGCTACGATTTGGATCTGAGATGAGATTCTCAAGATCAACATTACAGGTGGCGACGCTCGCGGGGTGGATTAAAGCAAGACTAGCAAGGGTGCGAGTAGCGGCGAACTTGAGCGTTGGCTTTGGGGATGAAAGGAATAATTGCAGAACTGGTGAATAATCAGCCGCATGCCCTTTCGAAATTGATAGAAGAACTAGCCAGCAATTGATTTGGTCAGTTGAGTGTTCGTGAGATTTTTCATCTGACAGATAGCACGCGCAGCCTCAAAGTTGACCATGTCGCTCTTGTGACGAAGCCAAATTTCAAGAAGGTCGAGCATCGGTTTCTGGATGCTGATAGTGTGGCATTTAGCCTCTAGCCATCTCCGTTCAAGGTTTGACTCACTTCGGGTCCTCTTCGACGACCTTTGCCGCGTAACGAATAAGCATTGAAAGGGCCATGGGGTTCTTGAGTGCGGTTCCAGAGCCAGACTTTCCTCCCCCGAGCTGTTGAATCATTTTCGTCACCGCCATCCTATCTTGTCTCCGAATAAGATAGAGCAAGCCAAGGGCATGGTACTGTGCGATGTAGCTCGTCGATGGCATAGGCTGGTAACCACTATTTGATGAACTCGACGACCCAAATCCGAGATACGACCCCCCCGGGCTTGAACCAAAAAAACTAGCAGAGGACTTAGCATTGACGGCCTCCTGCGCCTCGTTCACCCAGCGTTTCACGACGTCTTTGGCGAAAGGGAACAGATGATAGGATGAGACGAGGGCGGCGGAGGAGATGGAGGGTGTGCGATCAACAATAGCGGCTTTAAAAAAGCGTTCCACGCCTTGTACCATCGAAGGCTGCGTTGATAAGCAAGGCGGGCATAGGTGAGCCGAGGAAAAGTTGTACACACATCGATGATGCGACACAGCGCGCGAATGGCGTTGGGACGATAGATGACCTCAGAATTCGGTTGCATATCCTTCATGATACTGCTCGTGACCATGATGACATCCTCTGCGGAAACCGCTAACTCTTTAATGGTCAAGTAAACCATCTGACGCAGGGCGCTCTGAGAAAGGTATTGTTAGCACGAGGTGGTGGGCATATTTAGAATCATTGCAAGCAGTTACGCACGTCCTTGTGCTGGAATAGCTTGGTAGTTCCAAAAAATAGTGTCGTGGCTTCTTGGGTCCCAAAATTCTCGCCAATATACAATAAGTATACGATGCGGGTTAGCAATGCCCTGCATTTTCTTGGACTGATTGGAGACTCGTTGAAAACACGGGCTTCCTGTATGACAGTAGTTTTGTTGTTGTAGTACGAGCTGAGACCTTCCTCCTCCTTTTTGGAGAATGCTGCCATGGCAGGTAAGATCGGTAAGACCTTGACGAGAATGCAAAGAAGCAAAGGGAATCTTCATGCTGTGCTCAGCGCGCCGCGCTCTTCCACGCGTTTCGGCTGTTGCCGACCTCTACGACACGCGACACATCAACGCCAAAGCATCTCGAATACAGTATGGTTTGTATACATTACAGCGATCATGCTCGTACGAATGGCGTTGGGGATATTCTTGGTTTCTTTCGCATTTCCAACTTGCCCCTCTCAGATCGCCTCCCTACCTATTTGCGCACTGGGCATGTGCTCAATTGCTCACGCGAGCAGTCGCCAACAACACTCCATGATTTAAGGTGGAGTGCAACGTCGTCGGGTGCGGGTAGTTTGCATGCCATTTCCAACTGTCGCATTTGTGCTCGACATGACATGTTCCGGATAATTTGGCGCGCTTAACTTTGTTCCCAATCTGTCGCACTTTTCTTTACACTATACAGTGAGTGTCCTTTCGCGACGACAACAAATTGAACAGCCAGTAAATTGATAGTGAGTAGTGTCACCAAGCGTGTGACGTCTCCACATTCATGATTTACTATCTAGTCAAAGTCGTCACCTTTAGCATCTTCGTTGACCCATACGAGGGATTGTGTTGGTACCATCCAGTCTTGGAGACATGCGTAGGCAAGAACGATCCATATTGAAAGAAATTAATACCACGAACGTGTACTATTTGATCAGTCCGACGTACAAACTACTCTCGATTGAGTTTAAAAGTGCTATCTCCAGCGCCATACATCAACGACCACGCGGCGCCCTCTCCCACCTCGCTCGCCTTCATCAGACACCAGTTAGGGGGCTGTAAGAAGTGGAGGGTAGGAGGACAACAAGAACGCGGGTGGACAAGGACAATGGCCCAACAAAAAAGACGTAAGAAGCTTTGCGTAAAGTATAAATAACATGTTTTTATAACAACAGCGGTGTGGCTGTGAGAAGCACGGGCGCAAGGAAGGGGATATGTGGTTCTAGTACGGAAAAGTAATAACGCGGCTGACCTGGACCCTTGGGTTAAACACACCGAGGAAGGTACAGCTTTGAAAGGGGGATGGCGTCCGTAGATGTGAAAAAGAAGGCAACTGGTGACTGTAAGGGGAGTGGGAGTGGCACAGGTGCGACAGCTAACATAGGAATAGGGCCAAACCTCGGACCAAGCGGCAACCGATAAAGGGGTCTTAAAGGGTCTGGAAAGTAGATGGGAGATGGGGGGTAAGTGAAAACCAAGTCAGGCCTTTGTGTTGACGGGAAGGGCCCGAGCCATCTTGTTCTTCGACTTGGGAATCCTAATCGATTTATGCCACCGACCCAGCTTCAAGACTATGGCAAATTTAGCGTAGTCAGGCATCATCTGCAACCCTCCCCAACGCCAACCTGACTCCACGTGCTCAAAAGGAGCACGACCACATGGAGCGATAAGATTACCAAAGGTTGTTATCGTCACGCCTAGCACCAGTAGCACGTTGCTGACCTACGGCGCCGGGTGTAGTGGCTTGCATCTGACGAGTATGGGAGCGAAGTCTACAAGATGATCGTTGGTGCCGTAAATAATAGTAAAACAGATTAGATTCTTACTGTCGATCGCTGGTTCGTGGTTCGCCCTCATCCTCCTGGACAACTTTACGTCTGCCACCTGCTGCTTTGGAACTGGCACTCGCTACCTCCTCCTGGGCGCCACGCTGGACACTCCAGTCGAACACGTAGTCATACTGGTACCCCTCACGAGTGAAAAGATCACGGAAGAGCTTGCGTAGATAGGAGTAATCCGGCTTGTCATCGAACCGCAGGGCACGGGTATAGTTCAGGAAGATACCGAACTCGTTGGGGAAACCGCGGCAGAGAAGATCGGTAGGAGTCGTCATCTTCTTCTCCATGATACGATCATACTTCTGCTTCTTCGTGGCCGCCTTGAGCCCTTGCCACGGCAGGGCGCCACGAAGGAAGTACATGAGGACATAGGCCAGTGACTCCAAATCATCACGCCGAGCCTGCTCCACTCCCAAATGGGTATTAATGGACGTATAGCGGGCAGTTCCAGTCAGGTTCTTGTTCTCGCGATAAGGGATGTGGAGATGGGTCTTGGGATCCCTGTACTTCTTTGCAAGACCAAAGTCAATGACATTGACTTGATTCCCGCGCTTGCCGATACCCATGAGAAAATTGTCAGGCTTGATGTCACGATGGATGAAATTGCGTGAGTGGATGTACTCGATGCGGGAGATCTGATCCGCAGGTTAAATTTAAAAAAAAAAAAAAAACAATGAACACGACAGTCACGTACCAATTGGTCAGCTAGAAGAAGAACTGTCTTGAGGGAGAACTTCCGGTTACAGAAGTTGAATAGGTCCTCGAGGGAGGGGCCCAAGAGATCGATGACCATCGCATTGTAGTCGCATTCTGTGCCGAACCAGCGCACAAAGGGGACGCCAACACCACCAGCAAGTGTTTTGTACACTTTTGATTCGTACTCAAGCTGAGGATGCTTGGCCTTCACAGACTCTAATTTGATGGCCACTTCCTCGCCCGATATAATGTTGATACCAAGATAGATGTCACCTGTGAAGAAGGTCACGGACATGCATGGGGAAAGGTCTTCATAACGTACCAAAAGAGCCAGATCCGATCTTTTTCCCGAGTCGATATTTGCCTCCAACTCGGAGGTCGAGTCTATGCGACGATGAATCGGCCATGAGTGATA
>Ga0307510_10004139_pt1 | contig 17034 bp, 12 predicted proteins | sample 12_EM_MG_FD_207224 | JGI IMG/M metagenome (GOLD analysis project Ga0307510, IMG submission 207224) | Populus trichocarpa ectomycorrhiza microbial communities from riparian zone in the Pacific Northwest, United States - 12_EM | ecosystem: Host-associated > Plants > Roots > Unclassified | place...
GGCTGCATATTTGGCGAGAGGAAGTTCTATCAGGCTCCGACTGGTGATGTTTTTGTCCAGGTGTAACAGCATACCCAGACATGCTTGGGCGACAAAGGTATGAGCAGTCGATAAAGAAATATGGTAACGGCGGGAAATGTTGTCGTGTTTTTTGGTGAAGCGGCTAGACACCAAGAATTCTTTCACGGTGAAGTGGGCGAATTGTACTACCCCAGTATCGAAGCGGCTGTCGACAATGGAAAGTAATGTGGAGCAAGTGGATAGTACTGCTTCGACCGGATTCTCCAGGCGCCAATCTTTGTTCAATTTCGGAATTGCCCCCAACTTGAAATCAAATGCAAGAATTTCCACCAGTTCCTCGACTCTGAATGGGCAGGAAGCCACAGTGACACAGAAGAGGAGTCGTTGGGCAGATTCCCACTTCGGCTCTGGAATCTCTTGCAAAGTCTGCTCATATGTCTCATCAAGCGTTGCCGGTAGTCCATTCAGAATATCCCCGATATTCCCTGGGAAGCAGTTTGCGAGGTATGTGAGCTGACAGTCTACCCATCTAAACCTATCGAATGTACAGGTGAGATGGACCAAATAGATGAGGTATAAATGCCTTACATCCCATCTGCTTTTCTTGCCAGAACATCAATCACAAGCTGTTTGTATTTCAGTTTCCAATTTTGCATGTTTTTTTTTTTTTTTTTTTTTTGGATCAATTTCTGTGTGTCTTGGGGAGCAAAGCCCCATGTAGCACTTCTAGTAAAGGTTACATCCAGTCTGTGTAATGAAAAGTCCATGGGTCCTAACGCTTCTGTATTCTACCCCCACAGCTCTAAGGCCGTCTGTCACGGACTGCCCCGCTTACTAGTTCTTTCCTTCCTATTCTGTCTTCTCATTTCCCTTTCTGTTACAATCCACCCTATTTTTCACCTTCCTCATACACCTCAGTATCTACCCCAAAGCCCCTAGCCAAGCCCCTACCAGTCCTACCGCCATTGCCACCCAGTAACCCACCTAAAGATGCTACTACGCACCTGCCTACACCAGTCCAACTGCCAGTCAAGCCCCTCATCCCTATCCCCTGGAACATCCATCGCAGGGAGTACTCCTCAATGGAGATGTACCAAGAGCCAACCCCAGTAAAGAATGTACTGGAAGACCCAGACAGTCCCATGGAGGATGTGCTGCCTTTAGAGCCAGAACCAGTCACACACTATGAACCTGATGTACCCAGAGGCCAGACACATACCCTATCCCCGGAAGAGTCCCCTATCAAACCCTGGCAAACATACCTCACCCAGCCCAGTAGTCCTATATCCCGCAAGCACTCCCTGTCACCTACAAGTCCCTCATCTGCACCTATACGCCAACACACCAGTAGAGAAGGCAGCTATCAGTCAATCACGCCTGCTGCCTCGTCGCCTATAGCCAGCACCTTGCCCCAGAGTCAGGGCCACCAGTCAACCTCCTCAGAAGAGTCCACAGACAATCCCCCATTCACGCACAGCCCTGCAGAAGATGTGGATAGCGACATGGCCCTTAATTGGGTCACCATCAAGTCTGACTACCATAAAGGGTAGCTGCATACTTCAGATGCCCATTAGACCATAATGGGTGTGCGGCAACCAGATTGCCTTGGATCAATCTCAAATCTCGTCGTCATGATCGCATCATGACGATGCTTCCCTTCTCAGAATGACCCATCATTACTAGTACCCAGTTAAGGATAGATAAGGCAATCCCCTGACATATGATTTCTGTTATGATCCTGGGCCCTACCACCAATTTTCTCTTATTTTCCACCATTTTATTCTGCGCTCTCGGTCACTCATTCCCCACTCGTTCCCTCACGCGCCGCTCGGACCGCCACCAAATCACCTGACAAATCACCTGATGGATCACCTGACCATTCCGCAGTCAACTATCACATGCCATCACTCCGCAGTCCACAGCACTCCGCAGCATCACCATTTAACCCTTTATGGATTGCCAGCTCATGATGCGCTATTCTTAGACCGCCAGCTCATGATGGAGCTATACTTAGAACTGCCACGTCATGATGCACCTTACTAAATATTTCCATATTTCTCTGTGACTCCTGTGACCCGTTACTTCTCATTTGTATATAAGCGCTTGTACTTTTAGCAGTTAGGCCCTAAGCCTAACTTGGTTTTCAATCCAAGACTTGTAGCTTCCACCCAGGACTCTCAGAGTCAGACAGCCTACCTTGGTTAATCCATTCGACCACGTTGTACTTCATTATTGTGAAGTACTCAAAGTCATAGGCTTATCCCTTGTCGCTTCAACGCACCCTTGAAGCTCTCCCTCTCATCATCTATCAGAACACTCAGGAGTCGCCCTTATCATCAGGGACTTACTTGTTACACTGCGTAGCCAACCGATATCGTGCTACTCACGTGATCATTGCCTCAGGAGGACAACCCACTGAGCAATCCCAGTCGTCGCCAAACCAACCCACGCACGTCGCGTCTTTAAGGCCCTTGGACCTTAACAATTTCGCTCTCGCTTCATCCCCCTTGTAACACTCATACAGACCGCAGCACTTGGCCGCAGATATCATGACAATACAGATAGCTCTGTAACTACTAGTAGTACCTCTCCTAGTAGTCTTGGTCCGTGCGCGGACGTGCCTGTATATAAGCGCTCAGTATTTCGACAGTCAAGCCTTAAGCTTGACTTGGTTTCCAATACAACCGTTGTCAATCCTTCATAGCCTCTCTACTTGTTTGCCCAGCACACTCTGAGTCGTCTCTAGCAGTACTAGAGAACTCTACTTGTTTGATAACTCGCCACCAGAAGAACTCTTAGTACAAGTTGTACTATCAAGGCTCGTTGCAGCCTTAACACTTTCTGTCCATGACTCTGGGCCGCTTTGCCCATCGCTTACATATTTACTTATGGACTGCTCTCGCGTTTTCCAGAGACTTCCATATGTTTCCATATGCTCTCTCTTTGTTCTACGACCTTCCTTGGCCTTCTCCTGGCTTCTAGTATGTTCCGTCTCCTCCTGTATATATAGTGTACCAAGTAGCATAGAATGGCTTTCTTAAGCTTGTTCTATTCGTGCAATCAGACTTTGATAGTCTCTTCTCACTATTGAACATGTGCGGCTTCCATCGAACAAACCTTTCTTGCATTAGTCAGCTCCGCTGCTAATTGCCTTCTACTCTCTACGTCTCAAGATCATGTGCTAGTGTCTCATTTGATTCCAAGTCACGTCTGACTTGCGTAATCTTCACTTGTCATCCTCCCTGTCACGTGACACCTCACATGATTGACTTCCCTTTTGGGAATGACCCCTTTCCAAAATCCATCTTTGTAATCTTGTCTGAGATCCCCAAACCCCAAGATCCCCAACTCGATCTGACACAGTGGTCTGACTGTGACACTGTCGTTGTGTAACATTGTCTGCAGTGAATTTGATGAGCACAGCTAAGCTGCGCCAGGTGACCGTGTTGTCGTGATAGGAGTGTGCATGTGATGTGGCACTCGCTGAGGTCGCCCGTATGTCACCAATTCGCTTGAGTTGGATTGGGTGCGCTTGCGCAGTACTAGTGCATATGAGTGGTCGTTACAAGGGGGAGTGTGTGTGTGGGTGTGACATGGTCAGTGTTTTTGTATGGTGTTAAGCCATGGGCAACGTTTCCTTGAACCGGTTCGTTGCTTTAATAAATTTGGCTAGCGTTAACGCCAGCTCGGGGTGTCCAAGTATCGTCTGTAGCATCATTGGTTTGCATAGTTTGCTAGCATGCTGGGCAAGAGCCCATCTCTCGTGTGCGTAACTCTTGCATCTAAGCAGGAAGTGCTCTGTTGTTTCCGTATCCTTGCCACATGCCAGACATCTTGCGCTGTCCACCCTCCCTATGCATTTGAGGTACTGATTGGTGGGCGCATGTCCTAGCCGGAATTGGGCTATGTGGCTGGCGTCGACTTGACTAAGATTGGGTTGGCTGGACGACTTCAGGAGCTTCTTGGAGGGAGTTGATTTATCTAGGTGAACATATCTTCGCCCCCTATCAGTCTCCCTCCACGTCTTCGTCCATTTCGACATTAACATGTCGTTGTGTGCTCTTTTTACGGCTGCCAGGTTGATGAGTAAGTGTTTACAGAGGTAAGAGGGTAAAAGGGACTTGTCTGTTGTTAGACCTTCTGCAGCTCTTTTTGCTTCTTTGTCTGCCAGTTCATTGCCTTCCAGCCCTTTGTGCCCCGCTGTCCACCATAGCATGAGCTTGTAGGCATTTCTGTTCTTTTGTTTGCTCAACATGTTGGCTATTTGGATGACCTCTCTTGCAAGGTAGTGGCTGGGCCTCCTCATTGTTGAGTTGAAGGCCCTGAGTGCCACTTGGTTGTCCACCCCAAGCACAAAAGTGGTATTTCCATGCTTTTCGGTGCTTATGAGGTGCATGCCCAGAAGCATGCCCGCTAGCTCCGCTTTGTGCACTGTATGCTCGGTTTCGGGGCTGAGGTGGATATGTAGCACGCGTGGTGCATTGCCTGTCCTCAGTAGTACTGCGGCCACCCCAACTTTGCTGTTCATTGCAGATCCATCTGTGAAGACCTGTATCTCTTCCTCTGCGTGTTCTGTTTCTCTGATGGATTCCTCCCTACTATCAGCAAAACTAATCTCAAAGGGGAACGTACTGCAAAGCATTGGGTCTCTCGCTACCACCAGTAGCTTCTTGAACTTCCTAGGGTTGCAGCCGTAGGTCGCTAGCAATGTGTTGATTGGGGAGCAGTGTCTCTTTACCGCTCCTGCTAGCTTTCTGTTGATCGCTTTGTACAGTGCGTGCTCAGATGGGAGCGTTGCCATTCTTACTGTGGCCCTGTGGCGCCATTTGTCTATAAGATGGGTCATGGGCAGTAGGAACACCTCTGTGTTTAACGCATCCGATGCCGAGGTATGGAGTCCTCCTGTTACGGCTAGAGCTCCAGAGCTTTGGATTGTAGTCAGTTGTTTAACAACTTTAGCAGCACCTCTGAGCCTTGTTGCAGTGGCATGTGGTAAAGGGCACCAAACGTCTATGGCGTAAAGGATCCTTGGGATCGCGACACTGATAAAGAGCTTTCTGGCTCTGCCAGGGGTTAGTCCCCAAGTAGTTCGGGTCAGTCGTTTGATTTGCAATGTCCATGACGTGCCCTTACCAACCACGTGTGCTTGCTGGGCTTTCCAGTTGAGGTTCTGGTCGAAGATGACCCCCAGATATTTGGCACTTTCAGAGGGGGAGATTTCCTTCTGCGGGAGTTGCAGTAGGACCCTTTCCTTTGTGCTGCAGCTGTGGGCAAAGTCAACTAATGCAAGCTTTGAGTATTCAAGGGGGGAGTTGTGCAGGGTTGACCATTCTGCGACGCCCCCTGGTCTCGTCATCATATCCACTAATATCTCATGCACTTTCAGGAAGGTGTCCGCAGTCGCAATCATTGTTGCGTCATCAACAAAGGCTGTAGCCGACTCTTCTTTGTGTTTTGGGATGTCAAGGAGATCCGCATTGTAGAATTGGTATAGAATCATGGAGAGCGGGTCTCCTTGACCTATACTGTTATCAATTTGTATCAGATCCGACACATACCCATCAAATTTCAGTGTGGTGATTCTTCCCCATAGCATGTTGTGTACAAATGTGACGATCTTTCTGGGAATGCCTCGTTTGAGCAAGTTTTGTTCCAGTTGCGACGGGACAGCGTTAGGGAAGGCTCCCTCTATATCAAGGAATAGGACTGCTGTGACTTTACCAGCTCTCCACGACAATTTTATGATGTCGGCTATAAGGTGCATGGCATCTGTTGTGGTGCACCTGGGTCTGCCTCCGAAATGATTTACAGGGAGTATTCGATGCTTTTCTGATATATGGGTGAGCTGGTCCACTATGATAGCTGTCAGCACCTTCCACATGGTGTTGAGAAGGGCTATCAGCCTATAGGCCTTTGGCACGTTGTATCTGGGTTTGCCCGGTTTGCGTAGGACAACTGTTGTGAATGTCTTCCAGGGCTTATAAGATAACCTGTGCTTGAAGATGGCTTTGTAGATGCACATTAGACTCCCGGTTAGTAAGTCTGTGCATTTGGTCAGGATGACGTTGGGGATGCTGTCTGGCCCCGGGGCTTTAAAGGGTTTCAGCTTTTGCAGCTAGCCCTGTATCTGCTCTGCGGTAACTTTGATGTTACCCTGACATTGGTTTGGGTAGTCCTTATCGTCATCTGAGTCCAGCTCAAGTGGCTTCAGTGGGAAGAACCCTTTGGCAAGGGCGACGCCCTTCTCCTCGTTGGTTCTAGCCACTCGATCCTCTTCACCTATTTTGTATTTTAACATGGGGATTCTCGCTTTGCCTCTGTCAGAGGCTGTGGCAGTTGTGTATCGGTTCACCGTCCATATGTCTGGCTCTTCCGCTCTTTCCAGCCAATCCTGCCAGTGCTGATTTTTATGATAGAGAAGGGTTCTGTCGTACCTCTTTGCCGCCTCTTTATGCTCGGCGTGGATCCTGTGTCCTAAATCTCTGTGGCATTGGTATGATTGCCTGCCCAGTTTGTTAGCTTTCCTGCGGAGTTGGGTCAACTCTTTGGTCCACCAGTGTTTGGATTTTGGAGTCATCTCCATGATCGGGACTTGGTCCCGAATAGTTGCCTGTATGGCTTCTGTTAGCTTGGCGCACCTTTCATCCAGCTGCCTCTGGTTAGTTATTGCCGTCCTCTGCTCAATTGGTTCCAGATGCATGCTCAATGCCTTCCGGAAGTCGTCCCAGTCCACTTCCCTGAAGTTCGGGATTGGCTCGTCCTCCAGGATGTTCACGGCAAGATCCAGCTCCGTGAGTATTGGCAAGTGGTCCATGTTGATGCCCCTGTGATGGGGTAGGGCATCGCATGCCATCACCATACTTATGGAGTGTTCTGATATGAACACCTGGTTAGTCTGCTCCAGCACTTTGTGACACTGTGGCAGTGGGTCAGAGTACCTCGCGGCAGGGCTAGCTCTAGACCAGTTTCTGCGACTGCTTCAATTAGCACTTGTGCTGCAAGCGTGGCCTCATCAGTGAATAGCCTCTCTGTTATGTTCTTGGGCACTTGGCCCATATTTTTCTTCTTTTCTTGACTGATATGTACTTATACGATCACATGACCTCGACTCACATGACCACTTACCTGTACAACAGAGCCATTCTACCGGGAACTCCATTGTTCCCTCCTTTTGTATGTTTCCTATTGTTCTCTTCTTATGGTAGTCTGTGACCACCATTGTTTGTGACTCCATTGTTCTGTGACCCTTATTGTTCATGACTCCATTGTTCTCCTCATTTGTATGCTTAGTCAGGTAGCTGCCCTTTTGTATATAAGCTGGACTTATATCCTAGAGTTGGGCCTTAAGCCTGACTTAGTTTGCAATCTATTGCATTCTCTGTCCTTGTTGCTTGAACAAACCTATTTTCCTCTTTTACTTCTTTATTATCTTCAAATCCTTGAAGATATTCCCCATTCCTCTTTATCATCACCCAGACATTGGTCTTAATGACCTTCTTGCTTTTATCACATTCCAAAGCACTTTAGGTTACTAAGGGAATTACGACCCTTATAACTTTGTCACTGCCACACATCTCACCTTTGCACACATCGTGCCTTAAGGTTCAATAGGCCTTAACACTCTTGTCTCCAGGGTTGTCCCAATATGGGTGGTGCCTGTTAAAGTCACCCACCCATACCATGTGGGTGCTGCCGCTCGGGTTGTACCTGACACTGGTTTGGTTGTCTCTGTGATACTTCGTTAGTAGCCTAATAGTGTTGTTGTGCTTACCGTCATTGTAGATGTTAAAGAGTGTGAGCTTGCCCCATGCACCTGTGATCTGGATCACCATAACATTGCCTGATGGGAAGTCAAGCTGGGTCCAGCTATCTGTACTAATCTGTGAATGTATAAGTATTAAGGATCTTGTGTTACCTGGGCTGCTGCCATGCATCGATGGGTAGATTGATGTCCAATCTTTGGCAGCTATGGACAGGTTGTTAAAGTTCATCGCTGGCTCCTGGAGCACCAGTATGTCAATGTTCTCCTTCGTTAATTTATTACCACTTAACAGGTCATGCTGGCATATGGGCGATTTATTGACATTTTGCTGCCAGATTAGTAGTTTGTCTTTTACTGCCATCCTGGTGTATCGCGGGGGGTGTTCCAGTTGGTGTAGTCCAATTTGGCTTCCTGACCAAGTCTATCTGTGTGCCAGTACTCATCCTTGTCCAGGAGTTTGCCCTCCTCCCTGACGCGGTTGATCGATATGTGGTTCGGGTTTTCAGGCACACCTTTGCCGCCTGTGTTGCGTTTTTTACCTCTATGCCATTGGCCTGCGCCAGGACCTGGTTGCCTGCCACCTGCTGGGGGGATGGCGTTCACTGCGTATCTGGTCAGGAATTTGTCTTCCAAGGGGATCCTATCTGGCCTGACTGTGAGTGACCAATCGTGCTCAGTGGGGAAATATGGCATTGCATTCTCCAGGTTTCTTTCATCGAGAGTTTGACACCTTCGAATGAATTCCGGGCAATTCCTGTTCCAGCTAGTGTGTGTGTCGTCCCTGCAGGCGATGCAGTGCATTTTCCCTTTGTTTTGACAGTGGCTGGTGCGGTGCGCATCCCTGCAACTCCCACATACATCGGTCTCCAAGGGACATTCCAATGCGAAATGGCCCCATCGTCTGCACTTCATGCACTGGATGGGTTCATGCTTCTGCTTCTTTGGTCTGACTTTTGTTCTGCAGATGAATAGACCATCCCTTATGATGATATTAGCAAAGTCCATGGATGTGAGGGATATTATGGCGTAGGCGTGTGTTTGGTCCGGCCTTCTCCTTCCCAACGGTTTGATCCACTTCGCTTTCCTGACCGTTCCTTTGTGCAATCCGTTCATTTCCTCAAGTTCGCGCAAGTGTTTGTCATTATCCGGCTTGAAGATTATTGGTACCCTAGGGACTATGAGACTGTGCAGCCTCTCCCTTATGTGCGATTCCGCCAAGAATTTCTCGGTGAATGCCATTTTGTTTGTTACATATCTGAGCCAGCTGACCACTTCTTTGCTGTTCAGGGTGAGAAGGATCGCGTGTTTCTGGGCTTTAAGGGCTGCCAGGACTTTGATGTCCTTCAGCTTGTCTGCGCCCTCTATTGCCTCTATGGCTTCGTTTGCCTTTTCTACTATGCTGGTGAGGCTCTTGTTGAGGATGCTATCTGCCTCATTGTCATAGATGTCAATGAGGATTTGCTTAGCTCTGCATTCCATGTCACTCAGGACCCTGGGGTCGGCCTTCGACTTGTTGGTTTGGGATGGCTTGGAGAGTACAGCGTCGCGGTAGGAGTTGGCTTCCGAAGCAAATTTGGCTGTGGTGTTGGTGACTTTATCTACCTTATCGACCGTATCTTTGGCGATGGACTTTGCTTCCTTGACCTCCTTCAGCACTTTGGTGGTGTTTTCTTGGATCGAATTGCAGCCCAGTTGAACGGCGTTGATTTGGTTTGTGATTGCCACATACATATTTGCCAAATCAGCCAGTATGGCCTGATGAATGGCACTTACATTGTCGTTTTCCTTTGCACCTTTTCCCTTCAAGTTCTCAGTACCTTCCACCTCCCTAGCAAATTTGATGATGTTCTCCAGGTCTTTCTTGACAGAGGTATCGAGCTTCTCGTTTTTACTGATGGCAGTGAGCATGTCCGCTACGACCTGGAGCGGGGTTGGCTGTGTCGTGGCAGTGTTGCTTGCCTGGGCAGCATCTGCAGTGGCTTTGGGTGCATCGCCTTTGCTTATAGCTTTGTCTTCATCACTCTTCAAGGAGTTTATCTGAGTTGGTTGGTTACTTGACGCTCATGCTGCTGTGGTTGCACAAGTTTGTGGTATCCTTCCTACCGCTATGCACGGGTTGGTTGGGGTGGTCCCCACTTTTTGTGGGGGCTTGGACATGCCTTTGATGCGGCTTGTCTATCTAGCTAACACTTTCTTTGGCGAGATTTTGCCGCGGAGGTGGTGGTTGCCAAAAAAGGAAGTCCAATCTCACCAATGTTGGAAGGTTACCTGGGTTTGTTTTGGAAGTGGATGGCAATGAGTGTGATAGTTTTCTTTTTTCGACTGATTCAATATACTTCATGATGTCCTCTTTTTGCCCGCTTTCGTCGTGTAAGGAAACGGAATGGAATGCTAGAGGCTCAAGGATCGCCTTGATGTCAACCTCGGATCAGCTCGTCACGCATATGCGCAGGTTTGGGAGTTTTGCCTTGACAAGGTCCTCCAAAAATGACAACAGCTTCTCACAGGGGGACGACAGCGAAGATGTGCTTGGACATTCATCCAAGGCATCTATGACCAGATAAACCGGTCATGATCCTGGGTGTTTCAATAAGTCCATCCAACACTGGACAAGCTCATCGTCGCCAGGACTTTGTGCACCATTGCGGTGTGTGGAATAGAAAGTAGACAAGATATCGTAGGAGTCGGACCAGTCGCACAGCTGAAATAAGACCGACGAGAGTAGCCCAGAGACGTGCTTCTTTCTCTCCTCCCTGAAGTCTTAGTAAAAAAACGCAAGTGACGCAAGCCCAGATTTCTCCATGGTCTGGATCTCTTCGATGATGGCAGAACTAACGAACGTGTTAGTCCTCGGGACAAGAATATTGAAGGTTTAACGTACCAAAAGACGCTCTTTCCGGCACCAGCTACGAACGGGGGAGGATATCAGTCTCTGCGAAATTAAAATTAAGTTGTGGGCGAAGACTGACGTTTCCCGTTAATCCACAAGAGAGAGCTTGGTCCAGAATCCTTCCATTTTGAGAATGTGTCGCCTTTAACAAACCACGCCCCAGTATTACTGTGCCGTGATTCGCGCGCGGTGTCGAAGTTCTTCCAAGGATCGGGGGGAGAGAGCCACGTTTGAATATCACCCAGTAACTCGTCACCTGTCAGAGTATCTTAGCCTTTCGAAGCAGCAATGCTAATGTCAGGAGAGAGCTGACGTTTTGACTTGTTCATGTCACTTGTCATTTGGTCTAGCACCCAGTCAGACACGGAACTCGCTCGTTATCGCCAACAACACGTAAATCGTACCGAGGGCATATTTGACACCGTCAGTGGACGCTTTATTGGCTTGGAGTGGAAAAGCATTCAATACACAGCGGATTACAATCTGAGGGCGTTCACTCACCCTCTACAGCCTTGAGAGTCTGAGCACTGACAGCCCGATCCTCTTCTTGTAGGAGGCGGTCAAGCCTCTGACGTGCTCTGTTGATATCCTTGACCCCAAAAAAATTCTTTACCCATTTGACTGCGTCGCGCTGAGTAAAGTAACATACTAGCGAAGAAGGACTCACGCGACCGTCACTTCTTGAGCTTTCGGGCCACTAAAGCAAGCGTTGAGATTAACTCCACCATCAACTTGACCACTATCTCGTCCACTGCAGGCATAGAGTGAGACGTTTCAGCATATATTCTGAGACGATTGATAAAGTTTTCAATTGACTCAAGCATCTCGGCGAGTGTGTCGCAACTTGTGATCACGCCATTGGCCGCCTGATTGACCCAGACATCAGAACCACATATATGTATGAGCACTGGAATTGTACATACATCCAGTAGGATACCCAGAGTAGAATGTATCGCTTTCGCGTGTGGGAGTAATTTCTGTAAATAAACAGTCAGAAATGCAAGACAGGCCTTCAGGGCCTTTTGGTGTACCAGGCCCGCATCCTTGGCGATGGACACGACAGCAGAAATCGGGGTCAAAATTGATACCGTGGCATTGATAGACTTGAATATTCTATCATGCTGTCGAAAATCGTTGAAGGCCTGTGTTTTGTCATGTAACAACATAGTAATGTCATTGATGGTGTGGCAACGCTGTAGTCGGATAGCAAGCGAATCTTCGCGATTGCAATCGGCCAATGTGATGCCAGCCTTTTCCTCATAAGCCCGTAAGGCTGACTCTAGAAGCACTTGGAAATGAGTCGATCCTGGCTGATCAGTCATATCACAAGTAGGAAAAGAATGGGATTTATGAGAGGAGGATTGGTTCTCAGTAAGAACACAATGGCAAGACAGTAGGGCGTGGTGGGTGGAGGCTTTGGGGTAAGAGTGAAGATCACGGCACTGCCCCATCGATACATTCCATATTTGAATGCAGACACGAATGATTGAGTTTGATTAATCAGGTGATCGCTTAAAATAGATTAGCGCAAGTTGGGGTCGAGTGCCGAAGGTTTTTAGTCAAGTACAAGGGGATTATCCAGATAGCCCGGAAGGGGGAGACATTGAGGGCAGAAAATGACAAAGTACCAGTGCGGGAGTCAGAGGCGGTTGGGAGGAGAACACTGTAGAGTGCTTTTCTTTCACTTACAAGTAAAAGAGATAGGACGCCAGCCTGAAGGGAGAAGAAATAGCATTTCGATCAGGATGCAAGATGAATGACCTTTGAGATCTACTGTATACTATATAAACAAACATGATGCAACAAAAAATATGAAGCATGGGCATGGTATGTCACTGGTACTAGTACTGTAACGTGGCTCCAGCCGGTTCAGACACAAAGGCAGCCTGCAAAACGAAACTATGTTTGGTTATATTTGTTTGACCAGGTTTGGGTAGGGTTGTGTTTGTTTGGGTTCAGTTTGCCGCGCCAACGAAGGGAAAAGGGCGAGCCATCGGCATTCGCCGACCAAATACGTGGTCAACCAGAACTTGGTGTTAGGGTTAAGCTAGCCAACACATATAGTGGTGTTGCTGGAGTTGAGCTTAATGGAATTGGACAGGTTTGAATGGTTTTGGTTTGATCCTTTGACGTCTCAGTTTACACTGACATCTAGATAGCATGTAAACATCCAGTTGACTACGGCAAGTTGGTGGGTGGGTTGCAGCGCGGCTATATCCACCAATCAGCTTTCGGGGTTGCGGAAAAGTATTTACTTCCGTCTTGGAACTCATAACTCAACTTCATCATCATGCCCTCATGACTTCACCTTCGAAACAAGCTTTCAAAATCCTGATCCTACCTTCATGGACCTATTCAAGACTGATTCTCTCTTTCTCTGCCTACGTGACAAGGTGGCTGGCACACAGAAGACCTCCCTTGCCCTGTCTTCATAGGCTTCGCGACAAAAATGCCAACGTGATCACGATTGCCCGCAGCTCGCTCCAACGCCTCATCTCTCTCCGCTGTGCTCCATCCCCCATCTCATTTATCATCCAAGTGATGACTAACTGCATGTCGCAAGGCATCTCATACCATATCAAGATTCTCCAAACCCTCCCATTCCTCCATCTAATTTCCCCACCGTGCATGGTCGACCACTTGCAAACGTGCGTACTTCAATTTCACTTTCGTGCTGCATGCTCCCTCCTTCTCTTGTACCTGTACCTTGTCCTGATGGATGGCAGATGTTAAATATGCCCCTGTGGCACTGCAAGCCTGCTGCTATGTTCGTTGTTGGCAAGGTCGTCGAAGAGGATCGTCGTCTGCTGCTCACCAGCAACCTCGAATCAATTACCCTTCCAGACGGAACAACGTGATCGCTCGGCCCCACAGCGCGTGATGCATGTGCCATTTTCGAGGACCTGTGCCTCCTGGGCAATGGCTGGCGTCCACAGCTCCTGCAGCTCAAATATCTCCACAAGATGGTTTTCCATAGAGCCAATTGAGAGTGTACTGACGAACAACCATGGACTCTTCTGCAATGTGCGTGTCTCCTCCAGCTCCTTTCACATTAGCAGTCCTTACACCGCTGTTGTGTTCACAGCACCCGGAACCCTTGCTCTTTTTACAACACCACCTCTCCCTGCTGCATCTCAAAACGTGTTCCGAACACTCCGCCTTCCCTCTTACGTTCCGCGGGACTCGCGTCATCTTTCTCTTACCTAAATGATTCTCTGCCGAAATCACCACAGAAGCTAATCAAACTTGTCAGTGATAAGGCAAAGGCTAGTGAGACTCGGCCAGGGTGGATGAAGTTACTCCCGACGGAGATCATTGGAGGGTGCGTCTTCTTGACATCACTAATTGTACAGCGCTCATGTTTCATGGAGACGCCTAAGTTCTTTTTTTTACATGCATTTGGGTTAGATGCTCTGTTTGCCGAGTTAGACGCAGGTTATGCCATCGGTCTCATCATCATCTCCTTTTCCCCACAATACCCCAAGAATTGCACGATCGGCCAGAACTCTGTTCTGATGTGTAGTGTAGCAGCGCTACTTTCTCCCTCCACCAACACAATACTGTTTCCTCTTCCACTCCCCCCTCTACCAGAGCTACAATGGGTTCTTCAAATCCCTCGAGTTTTTGCCACCAACCAGTCTTACTCACCGTTGCTGCCCTGGCCTGTCAGGCCCTGCGCTCTCCACGCCGGTGGGGGAGCCCCTTCGTCCAGGCTCTTTGGCCCATAGAATCACCACTACCGCTCTATCTCAGGTAGCAACCTTTCGCTGCTCAAATCTTCCCAAGACGATTCAATAACACAACGTGAACATCGCGATGAAGGACTCTGATGTTGTCAAAGGGGGTGTGAAAGGTAAATTTTGGGAAGAACTCGGTAGCATTGTGCTGCAAGAGCCCATATGTCCCTTGTGGTTTCCATGACTCCCATTTTTTTGGCTGCTTAGTGACAGAAAACGTACTGTATGGACGGACGGGAACTATGTTCTGACTACAACAAGTACACCATTCAGTCAAGTCACCTTGGAATCAAGCCATCGCCCTTTCACAACCTTATTACCTACCCCTGCCCTTCAGAACACTCTCTCATTGAACAGGTGATAACTCAAGTCGCACACTAGCTCCTGAGACGACTGCCATCCCTTTAAGCCTCATCTCTCACTCAGACATTCCTGCGACGACATTTGGACTTGGAGCTGGTTACTTGTGGCAGACCCAAACGATTGAAGGTGACGCTATTGACTCGGACGCACGATGTACATATCCTTATACCTTCCTGTCTGCGGGGCGTGTTACGAACCACCTCTACACACTGGGTCGGTTAGGTGTGGGTAGCTTGACCAAAATGATTAGGATTTTTTATTTATTTATTTATATTCTTGGGGATGCAAGGTCAGTCCAGGAAGTCTGAAGAAAACGTTCCTCATACTACACTACAACAATCATAGAACACGCCCTTGCCAAACATGCATGGAATCACATAAATTGTGGGGATGTGTTTCACAGTTGAGTTCAGAGCTCTCAATACGTCATACTATCCAGTCCTAATTCTTATCAGTCCAACTGTATCTCCGTGTCTACCCTCCTTCAAGTTTCCGGTGAATAGATTGCAGCTGCGATGAGAGTGGACAGGGGGGAGAGGGAAGGAGAGGAAAAGGGTGGAACAGGAAGGAATAAATGTGCACACGATGGACTTCGAACGAAAGACTAACACTTCTGATTGTTGGATTGGTTGTCCCCTGCAGTGGAGAGGTGAGTTTATATACATGTCAGTTCCTACAAGTCTTTCAGTTGACGCTATAAGTACTGAATAAAGGCACTGAGCGGCTTAGCAACAGAAAGGGTCTATGGAACAAGGCCAAGGCTACAGTGTCAGACAGCATAACTTGACAAAATTTCTTGCAAAAAATTCAATGATGTATTTTAGTTAGAAAGGCCCAAAAAAACACTTTTTAAAAATTTCACTTGAAAAAGGTTGTCCAAACTCAATTTTAGCATGTGTGATTCAGAAACTTGCTCAATTGACTCCTTTTGATTGCCCGAGTCCCATCCCAGTCTCTGATTGGGCTGGAAACGTCTGCAAGGGAGTGTGGAAACCATGTGATGGTGGGTCAGGGACCCAGCACATGATGGTCTGATGCCTGATATGGAATGATAAGGATGATTTATTGCACGTATCAAATGTACAGAAATGGAGCTAAATATGATTCCCCTGTGGGCCCAGTACGGATAGGACCACACATGAAGTGTGCACTGTCATCAGACCAGGCCCTGTGCAGATGTGATTGCTGTATGGATGCAAGGGTGGAGGCAGTGCCATTGGACGCCTGGTGCTGCCTACAAATCGGGGTGCTGAATGGTACATACTTAATCTGTCAAAAGGAAGAGAGGATGTCAGCAGGATGACATAAAAAGGAAAGTGCTAGCACAAATGAAAGTGTGTGTGCTGGCCCAAAGTCCAAGTCAGACACTATTGTCCCCATGCAGCCCCAACATCGAGGTTGAGCCTGCCGATGGAATCTGCACACAGGCATGAAGCCATCGCGGTTGGATGACTTTGTGTCAGACGGGGAACTTGAGCTTGAAGACGAGCTCTTATTTGAAGGCGCAATTGAGGAGGACGATCCCATGGTCAAAATGATGGCCAATCTGGGCAACGATGGCAAGTGGCTCCCTTGGAGGGAGCAGATGAAGAAGGACGCTAGAATAATAGGTAAGATTGTTCATTATCAAGCCAGGATATTGGGGTTACTCATGAACGTCAAGGGAAACAGAAGTCCCATTACCATGGGCCTGACGTCACTGCAAAATCAGCACAAATGCAGCAACACCCACAACACATTTGGGCAAGGCAGAATCAATCGAAACTCACCACTTTTGGGTTCCAAGTCTTGTCTTGCCCATCCATATCACCCTTATCATCTGCACCTTCGTCGCAGGCAGTGGATGTGGATGTGCCAAGGGTGCCATTCACAGGACCATCTCGTGAGTCATTGGCCACGCCATCTCCAGCGCCTTCACCCATACCATCCCTGGACCCATCCGTGGGCCCCTCTATCACACCATCTCCTGTGAATTCGAATGTCGAAGATGATGACAGAATGGAGGGCAATGACCAGGAAGACAAGGTGGAGGATGATGGCCAGGAGGAAGATGACGTCCGGGATGAGGATGAGGACGAGGGCCAGGACAATGGCCAGGAGGGCAAGGCTGATGATGGCCAGGAGGGCAAGGCCAACGATGGCCAGGAGGGGGATGAGGCTCTTCAGTCAGAAGCTGAAGAAGACATAATGGATGCCTGCATGGAGGCCAGCGGATGCAAGCCGAAGGAAGAGATCTGAGAGTGGAAGGAACTAAGGGATAA
>Ga0307510_10004140_pt1 | contig 17029 bp, 21 predicted proteins | sample 12_EM_MG_FD_207224 | JGI IMG/M metagenome (GOLD analysis project Ga0307510, IMG submission 207224) | Populus trichocarpa ectomycorrhiza microbial communities from riparian zone in the Pacific Northwest, United States - 12_EM | ecosystem: Host-associated > Plants > Roots > Unclassified | place...
CTCGATGAAGTCGAACACCAGCGTGCCGCGGCCGCCGAACTTGTGCAGCGCGAAGCCGAACATCACCGCGAACAGCAGCACCTGCAGGATCTCGCCCTTCGCGAACGCGTCGACCACGGTGCTCGGGATCACGTTCAGCAGGAACTCGGTGGTGGAGGCCATCTTGCCCGGGCCGGTGAAGGCCGCGACGCTCTTGGTGTCCAGCGTGCTGGCATCCACGTTCATGCCCACGCCCGGCTGCACGACGTTGATGATGACCAGCCCCACGACCAGCGCCACGCTGCTGACGATCTCGAAGTACAGCAGTGCGAGGCCGCCGGTCTTGCCGACCTTCTTCATGTCCTCCATGCCGGCGATGCCCACCACCACGGTGCAGAAGATGATGGGCGCGATGATCATCTTGATCAGCTTGATGAAGCCGTCGCCCAGCGGCTTCATCGCCTCGCCCACGCTGGGGAAGAAGTGTCCCAGGATGACCCCGATGACGATCGCGGTGACGACCTGGAAGTAGAGCGAACGGTAGAGCGGCTTGCGTGATGCAGTGTGATCCATGGACTTCTCTCGACGGGTTCGCGCTCGTGCAGTGTTACCGCGCGAAGAGCCTCGCCACAAGAGGGGCTACGCGGTGTTTTGCATCCCGCTTGCAAGGTTTCTGAAGATCATCTAAGATATATCTTACTAACTACTTAGAAAGTGAAACAATGTTTGGATTCCACAGACCTCATCGTGAATCGCACGGCCATCACGGCGGGCGCGGTCATCACGCACACCATTCGGGAGAACACGGCATGTTCGGACACCGCGGCGGTCGCCACGGCGAAGGCCTGATGCGCGGCGCGGGCGGGCGCACGCGCCTGTTCGGCCAGGGCGACCTGCGCCTGGTCGTGCTCGCGCTGCTGCAGGAGCGGCCGCGCCACGGCTATGAAGTCATCAAGGCGATCGAGGAGCGCGTGGGCGGCGACTACAGCCCGAGCCCGGGCGTGATCTACCCGACGCTGACGCTGCTGGCGGAGATCGGCCACGCGCAGGTCACGGCGCAGGAAGGCGACCGCAAGCAGTACGCGATCACGCAGGCCGGCATCGAGTTCCTGGCGAGCGAGCAGGCGGCCGTCGACGCGATCAACGAACGCCTGGACCACGCGGGCCGATCAGGCCACGCGATGCGCGCGCCCGAGATTCAGCGCGCGCTGCAGAACTTCCGCATGGCGCTGCATCTGCGCATGGCCAAGGGCGCGCTCGACACGCCGCAGATCCGCGCGATCACCGAAGCGATCGACGCCGCGGCCAAGGCGATCGAGCGCAGCTGAGCTCGGGCGTCAGGGTGAAGAGGGCGACGGCGGCATCGCCATGCCGTCCAGTCCCTTGGGCACGCGAACGAAGAGTTCCTCCGCCGGCACCGGGAGGCGCACGCCGAAGACCTCGCTCATCACAGCGTCGAACTCGGCCACGCTCGCGATGCGTTGCACGTGCGCCGGCTTGCCGACCGTGCGCAGCGTGAGCTTGTCGTTCAGCAGATTGGCGCGGGTCGTCGGCGTGAGCCGCTCCATCAACAGGTTGTGCCGGAAGATCGACATCGGGTGCGTCGCGGTGAACCAGTTCAGCGGCTCGTAGTCGACCGGCTGTTGCGGGTCGAGCGTGAAGCGGTACAGCGGCGACCAGTTCTCAGCGAGCTGCGTCTCCATCGTGAAGACATCGCTCGCCTGCGTGACGCGCAAGTGGCTCACCGGCGAGGCCTGAACGCGGTCCGGCGCCAGCAGCAGCGGCACATTCATCAGGTGGCCGCCGAAGCCTGCGTCGACGATGTAGCGGGCCGAAGGCTGCGGTTGCGGCAACTCGACCATCAGCAGCATGTGCGTGCGTGGCCGCATCGGCAGGCTGGGCGGCGCCATCCACACGACGCGCGCGGCCAGCGAGGTGACGCGAAAGCAGAGCGCCAGCAACGCCTGGCGCAGCACCGCGTTGTGCTCGAAGCAGTAGCCGCCGCGCTGGTTGGCGATCAGCTTGGTCTGCAGGTCATGCAGGCGCAGGCTGGGCGGCCGCCCGAGCAGCGGATCGATGTTCTCGAACGGGATGGCCGCAGGGTGTGCGGCGCACACCGCCGTCAGCGTCGCGAGAGTGGGAGCGTGGTCAGCGCCGAGGCCGATGCGCGCGAGGTAAGCAGGGAGATCGAAGTCGGGGCTCATGCCCTCCAGTGTGCCGCGAATTCAGGGCCTGCTCAGGGGAGGTCTTCAGGGCACGTTGGCGACATGCGCCTGCTGCTTGCGGCACGCCGCGCGCTCTTCGTCGCTGGGCTGCGCATCGCAGCGTGCCGCACTGTCCGACACGCCCAGCGAGGGCGCAGCCTTGGGCGCCGGTCGCGGCCCAGACGCCGCCGGCGGCGGCTTCTTGCCGAACGGGATGCTGATCTGCGGCACCACGGGCCGCTCCGGGCGCGAGTCTGGCGACGTGGCCTCGTTGGCATTTGCGCGCTTCTCGGCGGGCGTCATCAGACGCGGCGCTGGACGGAGCGGGCCCACCGCGGACGCCGACGCCGCAGGAGCGCTCGCCTGCGCCCACACGGGCATCGCAGGAACAGTCGTGGCAAGCAGGCCTGTCAAAAACGGCAGAAGGGGCAGGTGACGGATTTTCATGTGAGCTCCTCTAAGCGCAGCCGCAGCGCGGCCTGTCACACGAGCTTGCATCTTGCGCCTGAAACAACCTGTAGGACGGCCGCGCGCGACGCTATCGGCGCCTGCGCCGACTGGACTTGCCTGCGCGTGCGCCGACCGCGCTTGCCGGCGCGAGCGCCGACGTTCTCGGCTCAGCGCGAGCGCCGGGCGTCGGCCGGCAGCGCCACGTCGCAGGCTTCGAGCGCGCGCGCCACATCGCCGCGCGTCACCGGCTTGACGAGCGGGGCGCGGATGCCAGCCAGTGCCGCGCGGACGCGATCGGCCGGGTCGAGCTGCGCGGCCACCAGCAGCACCTCGGGCGGCGAATGCCCGACCAGCCGCGGCAGATCCTGGATCGCCTGCAGCAGCGCGACGCCGTCGCCGTCGAGCGTGATGTCGAGGAAGGCCGCAACGAGCTGATGACGCGCGAGCACGCCGGCGGCATGCGCGATGGTTCGAACCGCGTGCACCCGGAAGCCGAACAGCTCCAGCAGCTCGGTGAGCTGGTCGCTGGCCGCTTCGTCGGCGTCGAGAACCAGCACGTCGCGCAGGCCCTCGAGCTGGCCGGGATCGGTGTGGATGTGAGCCTGGCGCGCACGCCGCGCCGCTGCACGCGCCGCGTTCTTCGCGATGCGGCGCGCCTCGGCTTCCTCGTCGACAGGTGCTTCAGGGGGCGCCGCCTCATCGGGTGTCGCGGCCGCGTCCGGGCTCTCGTCGGGCCACGGCGCCGGTGCGGGCATCGGCGCGAACGCATCCGACAGCAACGGCGGTGGCGGCAGCGCGGCCGGTGCTGCGAACGACTCGAAGGTGGCCGCCGGGTCGAGTTCGACCTCGACCAGCGTGATCGGCACCGGCGCGCTCGGCGGCGGCGCCGTGTGCCGCTCCGACACTTCGGCGAGCGCGCGCAGGATGCGGGTGGTGTCGATCGGCCGCGGCACATGCGCGCCGGCGCCGGGCGGCGCCACCAGGCCCACGAACACCGCCTTGGGCACGCGCCCGGTGAGCACCACGCCCTTCACGGCCGGGCTGGAGTCGGCATCCACCACGGCGAAATCGGCATCGACCAGGGCGTCGACCACGTCATAGCCCGTCTCGCCTTCGGGCGGATGCTGAAACGAGAAGTGCATCGCCCGGTATTCGAACGCACTGAAACCACAGAGAGCTATCCGGTACCGCATGTGTTCTTGAGCCTGTTCAACGTGTGTCGCCTCGCGGGCGGCCCGATCGCTGCGGGCGTGACGGGAGGATACTCATTTCGGCGCGCCGCCGGCATCCCATTGAAACTCCGCCCGGTCTGCTTGGGCATGGCACGCCGCATGCTCGGGTTGGCGGCCCGACCCGGCCTTCGTCATTCACCCCACAGGAGAACCCATGTACGGTTTGACTTCGCTCGGCATTGTCCATACCGCCATCAGCCTGATCGCCGTGGCGGCGGGGCTGATCGCGCTGGTTCGCGACGGCCGCATCACCGGCGCCGGTCCGCTCGGCAAGACCTATGTGTGGACCACGGTCCTGACCTGCCTCACCGGCTTCGGCATCTTCCAGCACGGCGGCTTCGGCAAGCCGCACATGCTGGGCATCCTCACGTTGCTGGTGCTGGGCGTGGCGGCGGTGGCCGCACGCACCACGCTGTTCGGCCGCGCCTCGCGCTATGTCGAGGTGGTGAGCTATTCGGCGACCTTTCTGTTCCACCTGATCCCGGCCATCACCGAAACCTCGACCCGCCTGCCGCTGGGCGCGCCGCTGCTGCCCAATGCCGATGCGCCCCAATTGCAAGCCGCCACCGCGTGCCTGGCTGTCCTGTTCCTGATCGGCGCCACGCTGCAGGTGCTGAAGCTGCGCAAGACCGGCGCGGCCATCAGCCCGTTGCCTGCCTGACTGCAGATTCAGTCCGGGCCGACCGCCGGCGCGCGCGCGAGCAGCGCGTCGAGCGCGTCGTACACGTCCTGCATCGCCTTCACGCCCAGCTCTTGTTCGAGCGCGGCGTAGCGGGCTTCCACCTGCGGCACGAGTTCGTGCGCCATCTGACGGCTCCTGGGCGTCATCGAGATCGAGACGCGCCGCTGGTCGTGCGGCATGCGCTCGCGCGCGATCAGGCCGGCTTCCTCCATGCGTGCGAGCACGCCGACGATGCTCGGGCTGGAGATCGAACAGGCCTCGCACAGCTGGCGCGGTTCCTGCGCGCCCTGTTCGAGCAACTCGCGCAGGATGCGCCACTGCTGCTCGGTCAGGCCGTAGGCGCCGAGCAGCGGCCTGAACTGCGCCATCAGCGTGTCGCGCCCGCGCAGCAGCAGGTGCGGCAGGTTGCGGTGGCGCAGGTGAGTGGGCATGGCGTCGGGTCGACAGCGAGATCACTCACATCATAGTGGACGACTTTTGCGCCCGGCATCGCTGTTAACCTCACTCCCCCCGGCACGCACCAGTTCCCATGAAGACCTTCGACGACCCCCTGCACGATCGCGAGATCGGTGCCCGCGACAGCACGCTGGACACGACCCGCATCGACGACGTCCGCATCGGCGCGGTGCGCCCACTGATCACGCCGGCGCTGCTCCAGGAGCGCGTGCCGGTGCGCGACGACACGCTGCCGCTGGTCGAGGCCTGCCGCGCCGCGATCGCCGACGTGCTGCATGGCCGCGACGACCGGCTCATCGTCGTCGTCGGCCCGTGCTCCATCCACGACCACGACCAGGCGATCGACTACGGCCAGCGCCTCAAGCGCGTGGCCGACGAATTGCAGGACGACGTGCTGATCGTGATGCGCACCTACTTCGAGAAGCCGCGCACCACCGTCGGCTGGAAGGGCTACATCAACGACCCCCATCTGGACGGCAGCTTCACGATCAACGAAGGTCTTGAGCGCGCCCGGCGCCTGCTGCTCGAGCTGACGACGCTGGGCCTGCCGACCGGCACCGAGTTCCTCGATCTGCTGAGCCCGCAGTACATCGCCGAGCTGATCGGCTGGGGCGCGATCGGCGCGCGCACCACCGAGAGCCAGAGCCACCGCCAGCTGGCATCGGGCCTGAGCTGCGCGGTCGGCTTCAAGAACGGCACCGACGGCAGCATCAAGATCGCGGCCGATGCGATCCTCGCCGCGCGCGCACCGCATGCCTTCATGGGCATGACCAAGATGGGCATGGCCGCGATCTTCGAGACGCGCGGCAACGACGACTGCCACCTGATCCTGCGCGGCGGCAAGTCGCCCAATTTCGATGCCGCGAGCGTCGCGGCGAGTTGCGACACGCTGCGCGCCGCGGGTTTGCCGGAGCAGCTGATGATCGATGTCTCGCATGGCAACAGCAGCAAGCAGTATCAGCGGCAGATCGAGGTCGCCGCCGATGTCGCCGGCCAGATCGCCGGAGGCGACCGGCGCGTCATCGGCGTGATGATCGAGAGCCACCTCGAAGAAGGGCGCCAGGATCTGGTGCCCGGTGTGCCCTTGAAGCGCGGCGTGTCCATCACCGATGCCTGCATCGGCTTCGCGCAGACCGTGCCGGTGCTGCGCGGGCTCGCGAGCGCAGTGCAGATGCGCCGACGCGCCGGCGTTTCACACGCTGACTGAACAGCGCGGTGCCGCGGCGCCGAAGATGACGCAAATGTAATCCGCCTGACAGGGCTCCGTTCGTGCCGGACTTCTATCGTCTGGTCACGATCAATGAAGGAGTTCGTCATGAGCGTCAAATTCAATCTCACGCATTGGGCATCGCTGGCTGCGCTGGTCGCGGTCGGTGCTTCCGCGGTGGCCGCCGAGCCGGCTGACGTCGAACGCAACCGTGCGGACGTGGTCGCCGAGACCTTGGCCGCGCGCGCACAGCACACGCTGGCTCCGGCCGGCGAGCACGTGGTGCCGAGCGGCGCCGCGGCCACGCTGACGTCGTCGAAGACCCGCGCCGAAGTGGTGTCGGAAGTGGCGGTCGCGCGTGCCAACGGCGAGTTGCTGCCGGCTGGCGAAGCGCCCGAGTTCACGGTGGCGCGCAACGTGCGCGGCAACACGACCCAGGTCGCGAGCCGTGCGGCGGTGAAGGCGAGCGTGATCGCAGCGCGCGCCTCTGGCGAGCTGGTGCCGGCCGGCGAAGGCCCCGACCTCGACAAGGTCGCCGGCAACTTCAAGCACCGGCCTGCCGCGCGCGTCGCGGCGGTTGCCGGCACGAACGCCACGCCCGCAGGCCAGTAAGCCGATCCGATCTGCCGCGCGCCGATCCGGCCGCGGCAGCCCGACGCGCACCCGGAGAGCCCGCTCGCAGCATCATGCTGCGAGCGGGCTCTTTTTCGTTGGCGACCGCTTGTGAGAATAAATGTACTCGTAGTATATTAATTCGGCAGTCTGACCAACGCCTTCAACCTCGCAAGGAACCCACGCCATGAGCACCATCACCACCAAGGACGGCACGCAGATCTTCTACAAGGACTGGGGCACCGGCCAACCCATCGTCTTCTCGCACGGCTGGCCGCTGAGCTCGGACGACTGGGACGGCCAGATGCTGTACTTCCTCTCGAAGGGCTACCGCGTGATCGCGCACGACCGTCGCGGCCATGGCCGTTCCACCCAATCGTGGAACGGCAACGACATGGACACCTATGCCGACGACCTCGCGGCCCTCACCGAGAAGCTCGATCTGCGCGAGGCCATCCACGTGGGCCACTCCACCGGCGGCGGCGAGGTCGCACGCTACATCGGCCGTCACGGCACGAAGCGCGTCGCCAAGGCGGTGCTGATCGGCGCGGTGCCTCCGCAGATGCTCAAGACCGCGGCCAATCCCGGCGGCCTGCCGATGGAGGTGTTCGACGGCATCCGTGCCGGCGTGGCCGGCAACCGCGCCGAGTTCTACCGCGACATCACGATGCCGTTCTACGGCTACAACCGGCCGGGCGCGAAGATCTCCGAAGGGATTCGCCAGCACTGGTGGACGCAAGGCATGGCGGGCTCGATCAAGGCCCACTACGACTGCGTCAAGGCCTTCTCCGAAACCGACTTCACCGAAGACCTGAAGAAGATCGACGTGCCCACGCTGGTGATGCACGGCGACGACGACCAGATCGTGCCGATCGCCGACGCTGCGCTGCTCTCCATCAAGTTGTTGAAGAAGGGCACGCTCAAGGTCTACGCCGGTCTGCCTCACGGCATGTGCACCACGCACCCCGACGTGATCAATCCCGACCTGCTGGCCTTCATCAAGTCCTGAGCGATTCGACGCACGCCACGCTGCCAAAGCGTTGCGTGCTGTTACCGCTCGCGGCCCCGATCTAGGGATGGGGGCGTCTTCGTCGGTCACCTAGATTGATCGCGTCGACGCTTCGCGCCACTTCGGGAGCCGCCATGAGCCCCTCGTCTTCTCTCTACCGAGCCAGCGCACTCGCGGCCTTGCTCATCGTGCTGGCGCTGTTCCGCGTCTCGGCCATCGAACGCATCGCGCAGACTGCCGACCCGGTGCCGCCGGTCTCGGCCGTCGCGGCGCATGCCGACGCGAGCAGCGAGCCTGACATGGGCCTGTCGCCCTTCGTCATCACCGGCGGTCTCGTGCCGGACACGGTGTTCGACGAGCCCGACAACGTGCTGGCTCGCACACCGTATTCGACGCCTTCGGGGCCAAGCCGCTTCTAGTCGCCGGCGCCATCGCGCGTCCCGGGCACTGGCCCATCCGAGTCGCTAACGCGTGGTCTTCCTACAGGAGCGCCCTCCGGCCCATGCTACTTTGGGCCATGAGCTACGACGCAGCAACCCAGTCGGGGCCCACCCCTTTGCACACCGCCACCCTGAGCATGTTCGTGGTCGAGGACAGCGCCGTGATCCGCGAGAACCTGATCGCCACGCTCGAAGAGCTCGCACCCGTTCGTGTGGTCGGCTGTGCCGAGGAAGAGCAGAGCGCCGTCGTGTGGCTGGAGGCGCATCGGCTCGACTGCGATGTGGTGATCGTCGATGTCTTCCTGAAGTCAGGGTCCGGACTCGGCGTGTTGCGTGGTTGCGCCGATGCGACCGACGGTCCGAGCTATGTGGTGCTGACCAACTACGCGACCGCCGAGATGCGCGCCAAATGCCTCGCGCTCGGTGCGCGTCGCGTGTTCGACAAGTCGAGCGACATTGAAGCGCTCGTGCGCTATTGCGAAGACCTGGCGCGGCTCGGCCGCGGTCACTGAGTGGCCTGCCAACGCGGCTGGCGGTCCTTGTCCACCAGCACTGCCCGAGCGCCCTCGATGAAGTCGGGGTGGCGTGCCGCGTGCATCGATTCTTCGAACTCCAGCGCGAGGCAATCGGCCAGCGATTTGCCCTGAGCCGCGTGCAGCAGGTCGAAGGTCTGCGCGAGCGCGGCGGGGCTGAACGCCGCCGTTGCCTGCGGGCCTGACGCTGCGCGCCATGCGGCCAGCACCGCGGGCAGCGTAGGCGCGTCGAAGCCAGATGCGCGTTGCCGCAGTCCGTTCAGCGCGGCGTGGGTGTCGACGGTTTCCGAGAAGCGTTGCAGCACTTCCTCGATGGTTCCGGCAGCGTTGTCGCCCAGCGCGGCCAGCAACGGCGCCAATTGCTCGCGGCGCGTCGACTGCGTCGCCAACCCGACGGCCAGCGCTTCGTTCGCACTGATGCGCGCGCCGGTGAGCGCCAGCCACATGCCGATCGCCGGCTCGAGTCTCGAGAGGAAGTGCGATGCGCCCACATCCGGAATGAAGCCGATGGCCGTCTCCGGCATCGCAAGCGAGGCGTGCTCGGTCACGACCCGGTGACGGCCGTGGATGGACAGGCCCAGGCCGCCGCCCATCGCGATGCCGTCGAGCAGCGCGACGAAGGGCTTGGCGCATCGGTTGATCGCGAGATTGAGCGCGTACTCTTCGCGAAAGAAGTTCGCGATCTCGTCGAACGCACCGGCCAGGCTGAGCTCGCGGATGCGGCGCATGTCGCCGCCGGCGCAGAAGGCCTTCGGGCTGCTCGAGCGGATCACGATGACCTGCACTGCGGGGTCGGCGAGGTGCGCGTCGAGCGCGACCTGGATCGCGCGGATCATCGGCAAGGTCAGCGCGTTCAGCGCCGCGGGGCGGTTCAGCGTGATGAGCCCGGCGCGGCCGGCCCGCTCGGTGTCGATGTCGCTCTGCATGGCCTCGGTGCCCATCTCAACTCCATTGAATTCGATGTCCGATTCTGCCGTGTCGCTGCGACACGGCGTCTTCCTACACGCACAAGGCATAGACGCTGATCTTTGTTTCAGGCGACGCAAGAGATAAACAGGATGTACGCAGCAGTCGCGTGCGTGTTCCTGGAGATGATGATGTCCGACGCCCCGCAGCCCGCGTTTCCCGAAATCGATTTCGCCGCCGATGGCATCCTGAAGGACGAGGTCAACCGACGCCGTGCGGCCGATGGGCTCGCGCTGCGCGGGCATGTGCCACGCGGCGTGCGACCGATGAACCAGGCCGCGTTCACCACGCATGTCGCCGACCACGCCTATCGCAACGCCGCGTCCGCGACGCGACCGGCCCGCAGATGGCGGCCGCTGGTGATCGCCACCTGCATCGGCGCTGTCGCCACGCTCGCCGGCACGGCGGTGTGGGGATTCTTTCCGGACGAGGTGATGGGGTCGATGTCCGGGCTGGACCGCGCGATCGTCAGCCTCGGCTCGCGGTGAGGGCCGCGCACCGCGTCATGCGGCCTGGCGTGGGTCGCCGTTGAACAAGCGGCGCAAATAGGACGAGGGCTGTTCTTCGCGCTGCATCAGCGTGGCGACCACGCGCATCTCGGCGGCGGCCTCGGGTTCGATGTCGCCGCAGTACGGGAAGCCGCTCACGGCCCAGCGCACCGCGGTCGTGACCGAGAGTTCGGGCGCGAGCCGCAGCACCTTGACGCAGAAGCGGGCGATCCATTCGTGTGAGGTGGTGACCATGCCCGAATTGTTCGGGCGGGCGCGTGTGCGCGGCGTAGGACCATGCCGTGACCCCTGGTCGGGAGCGTCCGATCCGGGGGACGCTGGCCGCTGGCTATCGGCTCACTCCCCGCCGAAGGTCCGCTCGACCCAGGCCTGCGCCGCGTCCCGCGGAGGCAGGGCCTGGTCGTTGGGCCAGGCCTCGCGCGCCGCCTTCACGGCGACCATGCGCTCCAGTCCGGGGCGCAGGCCGCGCACGATGGCGTTCACGAACTTGGTGATCCACTCTTCGCGGGCGATCAGTTCGCGGCGTTGGTCCGACCGGAGTTCCTCGTTCATCGCCGACCTCAGGCGCTCGCCAGGTAGTGATGGATCTGCGCGACGACGTTTGCGCCTTCGCCGATCGCACCGCCGACGCGCTTCACCGAGCCCGAGCGCACATCGCCGATCGCGAACACGCCGTGCACGCTGGACTGCAGGCTCGCGACCGGCGCGTCTGCGCCACTTGCCGCCGCGCCGGTGAGCACGAAGCCCTGCGTGTCGAGTTCGACGCCGCAGTCGCGCAGCCAGTCGGTCTCGGGGTCGGCGCCGACGAACAGGAACACATGGCGCAGCGCATGCTGCTGCGTCTCGCCGGTCTGCCGGTTCTGCCACGACACGGCGGTCAGGCCGTCCTGCGCGCTGCCGTGCAGTTCGGTCAGCTGCGTGTTCGCCAGCAACTCGATGTTGGGCGTGCCGTCGATCCGGTCGATCAGGTAGCGCGACATGCTCGCCGCCAGGCTGGGGCCGCGGATCAGCATGTAGACCTTGGCGGCATGGCGCGACAGGAACACCGCGGCCTGACCGGCCGAGTTGCCGCCGCCGACCAGCACCACGCTGGAGCCCGCGCACAGCTTGGCCTCGATCGCCGAGGCCCAGTACCACACGCCATTGCTTTCGAAGTCGGCCAGGTTGGCGATGTCCGGGCGGCGGTAGTGCGCGCCGGTGGCCACCACGAGTGCGCGCGAGCGGATGGTGCGCCCGTCCTTGAGCCGGACCTGCGCTTCGCCGCCTTCTGCCGACATCGCGCAGACCAGCGAGTCGACCTGCGCCGGGATCAGCATCTCGGCGCCGAATTTCTGCGCCTGCACGAAGGCCCGGCCCACCAGCGCCTGGCCGGTGATGCCGGTCGGGAAGCCGAAGTAGTTCTCGATGCGCGCGCTCGCGCCGGCCTGGCCGCCGTAGGCGCGGCAGTCGAAGACGATCACGCGCAGTCCTTCGGAGGCCGCGTACACCGCGGTCGCGAGGCCGGCGGGGCCGGCGCCGACGACCGCCACGTCGAACAGTTCGTCGTGCGCCTCCGCGTCGGTCATGCCCAGGCAGCGCGCCAGCGCGAGTTCGCTCGGGTTGATCAGCGTGGAGCCGTTCGGGCACACCACCAGCGCTTCGCCGTGGCCGGTGTCGTATTGCCGCGCGAGCGCGGCAGCCGCGTCGTCATGGTCGGGGTCGAGCACATGGTGCGGGTGGCCGTTGACGCGCAGAAAGGTCTGCAGCCGCTGCAGGCAGGCCGAGTTCGGCCGGCCGATCAGCACCGGGCCGGTCGCGCCGGCTTCGATCAGCGCGACGCGACGCAGGATCAGCGCGCGCACGATGCGCTCGCCCAGATCGGCCTCGGCAATGATCAGCCCGCGCAGCCGCGCCGGTGGCAGCACCAGCACATCGACGTCCTCGTCGGCATGGCCGTCGACCAGCGACGGGCGGCCTGAGAGCATGCCCACCTCGGCGAGGAACTGCCCCGGCCCGTGGCGCACGATGGGCACGGTGTGGCCCAAGCCGTCGCGCTGCGTCACCTGCACCGCGCCGCTCAGGATCACGAACATGCCCTCGCTCGCCTCGCCCACGGTGGCGATGCGCGTGCCGCGCGGAAAATGCCGCTCGGTGCCGAACGGCCGCATGCGGGCGATGTCGGCCTCGCTCAGCTGCGGGAACATCTGCTCGTGACGAGGCGACCGGTCGGCCACTGCCTGCTCTGCCATCGGGAGGCCCTCGAGAAAAACTTGTTGACGAGAATGTACGTCAGGCAGCCGCTGCGACTTGCAGAATGCGAGCCTGAACTTCCACGGAAAGAACGATGAGCAAACACTGCAACCACGGTGCCAGCGTCCTGCACGTCACGCCCAGTGCGCTGGGCTGCGAGGAGTGCCTGAAGACCGGCAGCCGCTGGGTCCACTTGCGGCTGTGCCGCAGCTGCGGGCACGTGGGCTGCTGCGACGACTCGCCGAACCGCCACGCGACCAAGCACTTCCAGGCCACCGCGCATCCGGTGATCGAAGGCTACGACCCGCCCGAGGGCTGGGGCTGGTGCTTCGTCGACAAGGTGTTCCTCGACCTCGGCAGCGACACCACGCCGCAGCGCGGCCCGATCCCGCGCTACGTCTGAGCGTCGGTGTTGCCGACAGGCGGATGCGGCCCGGGCGCGAGCGAATCGCGCCACACGATCTGCGGCGCGAACTCGCGCGCCACCGGCAGCGCCAGGCCATAGCACTGGTTCAGCAGGAAGCGGCACGCGGCCGACGCCGCGATCGTGATCGGCACATGGATCGTGGTGAGCTTGGGCGCGGTGTAGTGCGCGAGTTCGCTGTCGTCGAAGCCGAGCACCGAGAGCTCGCCCGGCACGTCGATGCCCACCTTCACGAGATGCGAGATCGCGGCCATCGCCATCACGTCGTTGGCGCAGAACAGGGCGCTGAAGTCGCGCGGCGCGCGTGACAGCAGCGTCTCGGCGGCCGCGTAGCCGCCGTCGAAGCTGAAGTCGGCGTCGACACGGCGGCGCTTGGGCACGCGCACGCGCGCGCCTGCGAGTTCATCGAGGAAGCCGGCGATGCGCGCCTCGTTGTCGGGCGCGTTGTGCGGGCCGGAGATCAGCGCGATGTCGCGGTGGCCGCGCGCCAGCAGCGCGCGCGCCGCGAGCCGGCCGCCGAGTTCGTGGTCGGTGCTGAAGCAGCTCTCGGGCTTGGCGAGCGCGCTGCGGTTGAGCAGCGCGAGCTTGGGGTGGTGCGCGAACAGCTTCGCGAAGTCGTCCTGCGTGAGGTCGTTGCTCATCACGAGGATGCCGTCGCACTCGCGCTCGTGCAGGAAGCGGATGCCGTCGAGCGCCTGCTGGCGCGCATCGCCGCTGCCGCAGCCGTTGGTCGCGACCATGTGGTGGCCGACCGCGCGCAACTCGGTGTCCACGGTCTGAAGAATGGGCCCGTAGAACGTGCCGGAAAAATCGGGCACATAGACGCCGATCATCCCGAGCGTCTTGCTGGAGAGCGCGCGCGCCACGTTCGAGGGCCGGAACTGCAGCGCGGCCACCGCCTCGTTGACCTTGGCGAGCGCCTTCTCCGAGACCGGCCCGCGCCCCGAGATCGCGCGCGACGCGGTGCCCAGGCCGACCCCGGCGAGCCGCGCGACATCCTTGATCGTGGCCATCGGGTCAGAGCCTCTTCACAGTCGCATCTGGCTCTGCAGATCGAACAGCGAGACCTGCGCCGGTGCGATCGCGAAGGCGATCTTGCGGTCCGGCGGTGCGACGAACTGGGCGTCCGCATCGACCGCGAGCGACACGCCTTGCGCGTCCAGCCACACCACCTGGTTCGCGCCCATCGGTTCGACCAGCGACACGGTCGCGTGGCCGGCGCGATCGGTGCCTGGCGGCGCCAGCGTGATGTGTTCCGGCCGCACGCCGAGCACGCTCGGCAGGTTGTTCTGCGGCGGGTTCGCGAACGGGTAGGAGGACACGTCGAGCAGCAGCGTCGGCGAGACGAAGTGCGCCGCGCCGTTGACGCACTCGATCCGGCCTTCGATGAAGTTCATGCTGGGCGCGCCGAGAAAGCCGGCGACGAACATGTTGACCGGCCGCGCATAGACCGCCGCCGGCGTGTCGATCTGCTGGATCTGGCCGGCCTTCATCACCGCGATGCGCGTGGCCAGCGTCATCGCCTCGACCTGGTCGTGCGTCACGTAGATCATGGTCGCGCCGAGCTGCTGGTGCAGCTGCTTGAGCTCGCGCCGCAATTCGCTGCGCAGCTTGGCATCGAGGTTGGAGAGCGGCTCGTCGAAGAGGAATACGCCGGCCTCGCGCACCAGCGCGCGGCCGATCGCAACACGTTGGCGCTGTCCGCCCGAGAGCTGCGCCGGCTTGCGGCCGAGCAGCTCGGTGAGGTGCAGCATGCTCGCGGCACGCTCGACGCGGCGCGCGATCTCGGCCTTCGCGACACCGGCGATGCGCGGGCCGAACGACAGGTTCTTCTCGACCGTCATCGTCGGGTACAGCGCGTACGACTGGAACACCATGCCGATGCCGCGGTCCTTGGGGTCGGCCCAGGTCACGTCGGTGCCGCCGATCTCGAGGCGGCCGTCGCTCACGTCGATCAGCCCGGCGATGCTGTGCAGCAGCGTCGACTTGCCGCAGCCCGACGGCCCGAGCAGCACCAGGAACTCGCCGCTCTGCACGCTCAGGTTCAGCTGGCTGATGATGCTGACGCCCGAGAGCCGGATGTCGAGGTTTTCTATCGTGACGTTGGACATGGGTTCTCTTGCTTCAGCCCTTGACCGCGCCGGCGGCGATGCCGCGCACGAACCAGCGGCCCGAGATCAGGTAGACGGTCAGCGGCAGCAGCGAGGTCAGGATGGTCGACGCCATGTTGACGTTGTACAGCCGCTCGCCGGTGGTGGTGTTGATGACGTTGTTGAGCTGCACCGTCATCGGCAGGTTCTCGCGGCCGGCGAACACCAGGCCGAGCAGGAAGTCGTTCCAGATGTTGGTCATCTGCATGATGACCGCGACCGCGATGATGGGCAGCGACATCGGCAGCATCAGCTGCAGGAAGATGCGCCAGAAGCCGCCGCCGTCGATGCGCGCGGCCTTGAACAGCTCGACCGGCACGCTCGCGTAGTAGTTGCGGAACAAGAGCGTCATCACCGGCATGCCGAACACGGTGTGGATCAGCACGATGCCCGGCAACGTGCCGAACAGGCCGACGGTGGCCAGCGTGCGCACCAGCGGGTACATCATCACCTGGTAGGGCACGAAGGCGCCGAACATCAGCACGCCGAACAGCGGTGCGGCCCACTTCACGCGCCAGAACGACAGCGCGTAGCCGTTCAGCGCGCCGAGAAAGATGGACGCGATCGTGCTCGGCACCGCGATCTTCACCGAGTTCCAGAAGCCGACCTGGATGCCGCGGCACTCGAGGCCGGTGCAGGCGGTCGACCACGCCTCTATCCACGGCGCGAAGGTCGGGTGCAGCGGGAACGCGAACAGCTGGCCGAGGCGGATTTCGTCCATCGGCTTCAGCGAGGTCGTGACCATCACGTAAAGCGGCAGCAGGAAGAACACCGCGGCGCTGACGAGCAGCGCGTAGACGCCCAGCCGCGCCGGGCTGAAGCGCGGCCGAGCCGAGCGGCGATTGGGCGCCTTGATCGCGGACGCGCTCATGCGTGCGCGGCCCGCCTGGCCTGCACCGAGCGGCCATACCACCACGGCAGCAGCAACGCGAGCACGGTCAGCAGCATCACGGTCGACGCCGCCGACGCGAGGCCGACATTCGCGCGCGTGAAGAGGTTGTCCATGATGAACTTGGCTGGCACTTCGCTGGCGTTACCCGGCCCGCCCTGCGTCATCGCGACGACCACGTCGTAGACCTTCACGACGCCCACTGCGAGCAGCACGAACGCGGTGCCGAACGCCGGCCCGAGCTGCGGCAGCACCACGCTCAGGTAGTAGCGCCAGCGCGGCACGCCGTCGATGCGCGCGGCGTTCCAGAGAGACTCGTCGACACCGCGCAGCGCCGCCAGCAGCACCGCCATCACCAGGCCCGAGGCCTGCCAGACCGCGGCGATCACGAGCGTGTAGATCACCATGTCCTGGCTCACGATCCAGTCGAACTGAAAATCCGGAAAGCCGAGGTTGCGCACCGCGGCCTGGATGCCGAGACCCGGATTCAGCATCCATTGCCAGACCAGGCCGGTCGCGACGAACGACATCGCGTACGGGTACAGGAACGCGGTGCGCAGCGCGTTCTCGCCGCGCACGCGCTGATCCAGAAACACCGCGAGCACGAAGCCGAGCACCAGGCACGCCGCGATGAACAGCACGCCGAAGATCACGATGTGGTTCAGCGAGACGATCCAGCGCTCGGTCTGGAACAGCCGCTCGTATTGCGCCAGCCCGACGAAATCGTTCTTCGGGAAGATGCGCGAGCTGCTGAACGAGATCCGGATCGACCACAACACGGTGCCGATGTAGACACCGAGGACCGTGAGGGCCATCGGCAGCAGCGCGATTTGCGCCGCGGCGGCGCGCGGTCGGCGTGCCGCTTTCGGTCTGGCCATCTCGGTCTCCGTGAAATGGCCGGCACGCGGGCCGGCCCGTGGTCGTCGTCGCGTCAGCCCTTGACGGCGCCCTGCAAGGCCTTGACGGCGTCGTCGACCGACTGGTTGCCGTTCCAGAACTTGGTGATCACGTCCTGCACGGCGCCGACCATGTCGGGCGTCATCAGCATGTCGGGGTTG
>Ga0307510_10004142_pt1 | contig 17024 bp, 13 predicted proteins | sample 12_EM_MG_FD_207224 | JGI IMG/M metagenome (GOLD analysis project Ga0307510, IMG submission 207224) | Populus trichocarpa ectomycorrhiza microbial communities from riparian zone in the Pacific Northwest, United States - 12_EM | ecosystem: Host-associated > Plants > Roots > Unclassified | place...
GCATCCGACACGTAAACGGAGCGCACGTGGCTCTGGATCCGGATTACGGAGTCGGGTGTCAGTGCAGCCGCCATCTGCGGCAACATTTCGCGCCGCTCGCCGTTTCGCAACAGCTCGCGCTCGTGCGCCGAATCCGGGTATCCCAACGTTACGCGCATGAGGAAACGGTCGAGCTGCGATTCCGGCAGCGCAAACGTGCCGAGCTGCTCGTGGGGATTCTGGGTTGCAACCACAAAGAACGGCTCAGGCAGCGGGTGAGTCGTGGTGTCGGCGCTGATCTGGCGCTCTTCCATGGCCTCCAACAGAGCGCTCTGGGTCCGCGGGCTGGCGCGGTTGACCTCATCTGCCAACAGCAATTGCGTGAAGATCGGACCCTGGCGGAAATGGAACTGCTGACTGGCCCGGTCGAAAATGGACACGCCGATGATGTCCGCCGGCAGCAGGTCGCTCGTGAACTGCACGCGCTGCCAGGACAGTCCCAGGACATGAGCCAGCGCATGCGCCAGCGTCGTCTTGCCTACACCGGGAACGTCTTCAATGAGCAGGTGGCCCCGGGCCAGGAGGCACGCCAGGCAAAGCCGCACCTGCGCGGGCTTGCCCAGGATGATGGTCTCGAGCGCGTTGACCGCGCGATGCAATGCCGCGGAGTCGGTATCAATCGCGGCGGCTGCATTCATGGCCCGAATAATCGCCGTACCCGTTCCAGTTGCGCCGTGAGGTTAGTCACAGTGCGCTCCTGATCCGCGATGCGGGTCCGCTCCTGTTCCACCACTTCGGGTGGGGCGTTGCGCACGAAGTTCTCGTTGGCGAGCTTTTTCTGCGCCGTCGCCAGCTCCTTCTGGGCCTTCGCGAGCTGCTTTCCCAGCCGCTCGGCTTCCGCCGCGGCGTCAATGAGCCCGGCCATGGGGACCAGGATCGACAGCTCACCCACCAGGGCAATTGCGGACTCCGGTGGATGCGTGCCTTCCGGCAGAACCGTGATTTTTTCGAGGCCGGCGAGCTTCTCCAGGTAGGGGCGGTGCCGCTCGGCGTACTCCTGGTCCTGCGCGGAAGCATTTCGCAGCAACACCGGAATCAGCTTGGACGGCTTGATGTTCATTTCGCCGCGAATCTGGCGCACACCCAGCACAAACGCCTGCACCCAGGCGATCTCCTTGTCGGCCACTTCGTCACGCGGGTAATCCGTGGCGAGCGGGTAGTTGGTCAGCATCACGGTGGGGCCCGAACGGCCTGCAAGGCCGGCAACGCCCTGCCAGATTTCCTCAGTGATGAACGGCATCAGCGGATGCAGAGCCCGCTGCAGCGCTTCGAGAATCTCAACCAGGGTCCTGCGTGTGCCGCGTTTGATCTCGGCTGAGGCGGTGTCGGATTGGAACACCGGTTTGGTCAGCTCGAGATACCAGTCGCAGAAGGCATACCAGGTAAATTCATATAACGCGGTGGCTGCGAAATCGAAGCGGTAGTCGCGCAAGGCGTTTTCGACCGCCACAATCATCAGGCCGAAGCGCGAGCGGATCCACTGGTCGGCCATGGAGTATTCGACCGGTCCGGTATCGGTCAACACTGCATCGCCCACCGACATTTCCACAAAGCGCGCCGCATTCCACAACTTGTTGCAGAAGTTGCGATAGCCGGCCACGCGGCCGAGGTCGAAGCGGATATCGCGGCTCGGCGAGGCCAGCGCCGCAAGCGTAAAGCGCAGCGCATCCGTACCATGTTGGGCAATACCCTCGGGGTATTGTTTGCGCGTGGACTTGTCAATCTCGGCGGCGAGCTTCGGTTGCATCATGCCGCTGGTGCGCTTGGCCACCAGCTCTTCCAGGCCGATGCCATCGACCACATCCAGCGGATCGATGACATTGCCCTTGGACTTCGACATCTTCTGGCCGTGCTCATCGCGGATCAGGCCGGTGATGTAGACATCCCGGAAGGGCACATCGCCCATGAACTTCAAACCCATCATCATCATGCGCGCGACCCAGAAGAAGATGATGTCGAAGCCCGTAATCAAGACATTGGTGGGATAGAACTTCTTCAGCTCCGCGGTTTCGTTCGGCCAGCCCAGGGTCGAGAACGGCCACGCGGCCGACGAGAACCAGGTGTCGAGAACGTCCGTTTCCTGTTTCAACGCGCCGAGGCCCGGGTGTTTCCTGCGGATTTCCAGCTCGTTGCGGCCGACATGGATATTGCCCTGCGGGTCGTACCACGCCGGGATGCGATGACCCCACCAGATCTGGCGGCTGACACACCAGTCCTTGATGTTGCGCATCCATTCGTAATAGGTCTTGGTCCAGTTCTCCGGTATGAAGCGCGTGCGACCCTCTTCAACAGCCTGCAATGCGGGCTCGGCGAGCGGCGCGATCTTCACGTACCACTGGTCCGTCAAATACGGTTCCAGCACGGCGTTGGTGCGCTCGCCGCGCGGCACCACCAACGGGTGCTCGTCGATTTTTTCGATCAGGTCCGCGCTTTGCAGATCGGCGATCACGCGCTTGCGGGCGTCGAAGCGGTCCAGGCCCCGATAGGCCGCCGGCACGTTGTCATTGAGCGCGGCGCGGGGTGTGAAAATATTCAACACCTCCAGGGAATGGCGTGCGCCCACGTCGAAGTCGTTGAAGTCGTGAGCGGGTGTGATCTTCACCGCACCGGAGCCGAATGCCGAATCAACATAGGCATCGGCGATGATGGGGATCAAACGCTCGCTCAATGGCAGGCGGATCTTCTTCCCCACCAGGTGTTTGTAGCGCTCGTCGTCCGGATTCACGGCAACGGCGGTGTCGCCGAACATGGTTTCGGGGCGTGTTGTCGCCACGACGATGTTGCCAGATCCATCCTCGAGCGGATAACGCAGATGCCAGAGCTGGCCTTCCTCCGGTTCGCTCTGGACTTCGAGATCGGACAGCGCGCTGAGCAGCACCGGATCCCAGTTGACCAGCCGCTTACCCCGGTAGATCAGCCCGTCCTCGTACAGGCGGACAAACAACTCAGTCACCGCAGCGGAGCGCTCGGGGTCCATGGTGAAGGCATCGCGGGACCAGTCGACGGAGTCGCCCAGGCGACGCATTTGCGACGCCATCGTGCCGCCGGACTGTTCCTTCCACTTCCAGACGCGCTCAATGAATGCGTCGCGTCCGAGATCGCTGCCCTTCTTTCCTTCGGCGTTGAGTTGGCGCTCGACGACCATCTGCGTTGCGATACCCGCGTGGTCGGTACCTGGCTGCCAGAGCGTGCAGTCGCCTCTCATGCGGTGGTACCGCGTGAGCGCGTCCATCAGGGTTTGCTGAAACGCGTGCCCGAGGTGAAGAGTGCCCGTTACGTTGGGTGGCGGGATGACGATGGAGTAGGTGGGCCCGTCGCCGCGTGGCCCGAACCAGCCGTTCGATTCCCAACGCTCGTAGATTCGCCGCTCGATTTCCGTCGGCGCGTAAACTTTTTCCATCTCAGATCGCTATTTGGGCGCAAAGGCAGCGCCGAGCGATTATAGCGGGGGCTACCCGTGGACGTTGTGGGACGCTGGTTGGATACCCAGGTCGCGGTACGCCTTGAAGCGGGCCCGGCCGGCGCGCCGCCGGGCATCGTCGCCATCGATGATCTCCGCAACGCGTCGCGTCTGTCCCAGGCAGGCAGGCACTTCAGGAGCCAGATTGATAATGATATCGACCGACCGCGCGGGAAGAGGTCCCGCACTGAGCAGGACCGGGACATCGTCGACGGCCGTGCCGGCATTGAGCATCTCGTGGGGCACGAAACTGCCGTCCATGAACGTCCACAGCAGGTCGTCGAACGCCTTGAGCTCCTGCGGATCCGTATGCCATACGAGCGCCACCTGCGCCGCGAGATAGGCTTTCTCGGCCAACCGGCAGGCGAGCTTCAACCGCCCGGCGGAAGAGGCCTCATCCAGTACATAGAAATCGACGCGCAGCGCGTCGGGGCCGTTTCCGGGTGAACTATCGCCGGATGAGGCGGGCTGCGACGAGCCGCCGTCGTTCGAGGCGGCAGAATCGGACGTGCCGACGCTGTCTTGCATGACTAACGCCGTTCCTCGTCAGCGGCCGGCGCGATGGATCAGAAAGTCCGCGAGCAACGGCGTGGGCCGGCCCGTGCTGCCTTTCTGCGCACCGCCCTGATAAGCGGTCCCTGCGACGTCGAGATGCGCCCATTTGAGCCCCTGGGTGAACTTGGCCAGGAATGCTGCGGCTGTGATGGCACCGCCGTCACGACCGCCGACATTCGCGAAATCCGCGAAGTTGCTCTTCAATTGATCGGCGTACTCATCCGTGATCGGCAACTGCCACGCACGGTCATCGGCACGTACACCGGCCTCCACGAGCTCACCGACCAGGTCCTGGTCGTTGCCCATGCAGCCGGAGTGATGATGCCCAAGCGCCACCACGCACGCACCGGTCAATGTCGCAATATCCACAACCGCGCCCGGGTTGTAGCGGCGCGCATAGTGGAGTGCGTCACACAGAATCAACCGGCCTTCCGCGTCCGTGTTGAGAATCTCAACCGTGAGACCGGCCGCGCTCGTGGCAATATCGCCCGGTTTCACCGCATTACCCGCGGGCATGTTCTCTACGGCGGCAATGAGCCCGATCACGCGCAAGGGCAGCTTCAGCCGGGCCACGAGCGACATCGAGGCCAGCACGGCGGCAGAGCCGCTCATGTCGAACTTCATCTCGTCCATGTTGGGAGGATCTTTCAACGAGATACCGCCCGTATCGAAAGTCACGCCCTTGCCGACCAGCACCACCGGAGCGCCTTGCGCCTTCGAGGGCTTGTGCTCGATCACAATGAAGCGGGGTGGCTGGACACTACCCTGTGAGACCGCCAGCAGGCAGCCCATCTTTTCCTTCTTGATGGCGGGCTCATCCAGAATCTGCACGCGCAGGGACGAGTGCTGCTTGCCGAGCGCCTTCGCCTGATCGGCCAGGTAGATCGGCGTACACACGTTCGCCGGCAGATTCGCGAGATCGCGCTGCAGGGCCGCTGCGGTGGCAATCGCCTCTCCGTGCTCGAGTCCGCGCTCGGCGTCCGCGATGCCCGATTTCTTCACGGGACCGGCGAGCACCTTCTGCAGGGCCGGGGTTTTCGGCTTCTTACCGGTCTTCAGGTCGTTGACGCGGTAGAGCGCGCTGCCCACGATTTCGGCGACTGCCCGGCCGAAATAGTAATCGTCCAGCTCCTTGCCCGGCGGCCGCTCGATCGCAACCGCAATGCTCGCAATCCGGGTGCGCAGCACTGCAGTGAGGGCCGAAGCCAGTGCCCGCCGCCAGACCTTGCGTCCAAAGCTCTTCCGTGTGCCCAGACCGGTCAGCAGCGCGCGCGCGGCCGCAATTCCAGGTACGTCGGTGAGCAGCAGGGTTTCGCCGCTGCGACCCGAGAAGTCGCCGCGCCCGAGCAGCTTCTTCAGGAGGCCATGGGAGGCGGAATCGATCGCGCCTGCCTCTTCCGACATCTCACCGTCTTCGTAGACTCCGAGTACGATGCAATCAACGCTCAGTGTTGCCAGTCCCTTGGCATAAACCTCGAACTGCATTCGATCTCCCCTTAAGATTTACTGTAAGTGTAACCAAGCGAGCCTGTCTGTTGGGGAAAATCCTAGGGCGCTATATCTTCCGGGAAATCGTGGTCACCTCTGTCGTGGTGACCGCCGTGCTGCTGGTCCTGCTGCTGGCCAACCAGGTCGCCGTGGTACTGGAGCGGGCCGCCGTCAATCAATTTCCCCAGAGTGTCGTGCTGCAGCTCATCTGGCTGGGGGCACTGCAGAATCTCACCATTCTCATTCCTGTCGGGCTGCTGCTGGGCGTGGTCCTCGCCTTCGGGCGGATGTACCACGACAGTGAGATGGCGGCGGCCCTCGCGTGCGGCGTGGGCCCAGGGAGCATCTACAGGCCCGTAGCCTTGTTGACCGTGCTGGTAGTTGCCGTGTTGGCTTGGCTGACGCTTTCGCTCGCGCCGGATGCAACCGAGCAGACGTTGAATCTCAGAAGCGCGGCCGCGCGAGCGGGACGCTTCGCAGCCATTGCGCCGGGTAAGTTTCGAACCTTCGGCGGCTCGGCGGTCGTGTATGCCGAGGATGTCAAACCCGACGGTACTCTCGGCAATGTTTTCGTCGAGAACAACCGCGGCCCGCGAGTCGAAGTTGCGCTCGCCGACCGCGCGCGTCACTCGGTCACAGCGGATGGAATGACGCACACCATCACGTTGTATGACGGCGAGCGCTTCGAGGGAGTGCCGGGAAGCCCGGAGTTCCGGATCGTGCGTTTCGCCGAGCACGTGGTTCCCATCCAGGTGCCGACCCCGACGGATTCCATCAAAAACATCGAAGCCCAACCGACGGCGACGCTGCTGGGATCCACTGATCCGGACAAGCGCGCCGAGTTACATTGGCGGTTGGCACTGCCTGTCATGTGTATGGTGTTGACGCTGCTGGCGGTTCCTCTGGCGCGACTGCGGCCCCGCCAGGGGCGCTATGCCAAGGTGTGGCTGGCCATCATGGTGTACTTCGTCTACTCGAACCTGATTTCAGCCGGCAAAGTCTGGCTGGCGCACGGCAAGACGCCCGAGTACCTGGGACTGTGGTGGACCCACATCGCGGTGTTGATCCTGGCACTCCTGTTTTTCAACGGCCCCCGTACATTGGCGAATCTACGCCTGAGGCGCGCATGACCGTTCTCGACCGTTATATCGTGCGCAGCATCCTCGGCTTCGTGTTGCTGGTGCAGTCGGTGCTGCTCATTCTAGGTGGGCTGGTGATATTCATCGACCAGCAGGACGACATCGGAGTAGGGCATTACGGCGCGCTCAACGCTCTGTGGTTCACGCTGCTCAACCTTCCACAGCAGGCATACGAGCTGCTGCCGATCACCGCTCTCATCGGCTCGTTGCTCGGCCTGGGCCAACTCGCCCGCGGCAGCGAGCTCGTCGTGATCCGCACGACCGGAGTGTCGACTCAGCGGATAGCCGGCGCGGCTGCGATTGCCGGGTTGATCCTGATCGGCGTGGAGTTGTTGTTGGGCGAGGTCCTGGGTCCGCCCCTGCACGAAGCGGCCAAGGAACAGAAGGCGTTCAGCAAGTTCAACAATGTCAGCTTCGGCGGCGGCAGTGGCGCCTGGGTCCGCGACGGCAATCTCATCATCAATGTCGCGCGCCAGTCCGGTCAGCGGCAATTCAGCGGCATGCAGATATTCGAGCTTTCGCCCGATCACCGCCTGAAGGCCATCGGGCATGCGGGTGGCGCAACCGCGGGCGCCAACCGGACCTGGTTGCTGACCGACTATACCGAGTCGCGATTCGATGGCGAGCGGGTGTTGGCTCCGCCTCTGGGTCAGCGGACGATGGAGTCCAACGTGACGGCGGGATTCCTGGGCCTTGCGGTGGAAAGCCCTCAGCAGCTCACCAGTCGCGCGCTGCTGCGGCTCATCAACTATCTGCAGGCCAACTCGCTGAGCGCGCGTGACTACCTGTTCGCGTTCTCATCGCGGATCGCCCGGACCGTGGCCATTCTCTTCGGGGTCCTGCTGGCAATCCCCTTCGTGTTGGGATCCTTGCGGTCGGCGGGGGCGGGCACCCGGATGTTGATGGGGCTCGTTGCCGGAGTGACTTTGTTCCTGCTGCAAAAGCTCATTGAGAGCGGCACCGTGGTGTTCGATCTCAACCCGGTGCTGCTCGCGTGGTTGCCAACAGCCTTGCTGGCAACCGTGACTCTCGTGTTACTGGCGCGGGCCCGGTGACATCAAACCGGGCGGAAGCCCAGGCGGAAGTCCGGGGGGCGCAGCTTCGGCCGCCGGCTTCTTCTTGTCGCCTTTCTCCGGCAGCTTTTCCAGCAGGTCCTCCAGCGACCGGAACATGCCGTCGTACTTGTAGCTGGGAATCTCGAATTCCCAACCCTTCAGACGTGCTTCCAGTGTCTTCGCCTCGGCCTCCGTGGCTTTGTCGGTGGAGGTGGGGGTGAAAGACACCATGGTTTTCGTGCCTTCCTTGCGACCGACCACATCCATCTTCAGTCCATCGAACGTGGTGAACACGGCGTGCGCGACGCCAGTGGCAGGCGTTGCGGGCGCCTTTTGCACATCGTCGAGTGAGAGGTTGCCCAGTGATCCGGCGATAGGATCGGCGGCGGCGGGGCTGCTCAACTTGCGGCCCTTAGGTGTATCCGAGACGGCGAAATCGCTCGTGTCCTTGTTGGGACGGGAGGCGGTGTAACCCGGGCCCTCGGCCGGCTTCACCGCAAACTCCTTGATACGCTCCTGGGTGATGTCGAGCAGCGTGTGATCGAGCCAATGGCGCGGATCGGCATCCGCTGTGATCAGCGGAGTGGCCAACAGGCTCTGGGGCACGCCGACGACACGCACATAACCCGACTTCGCACCCGATGATTTGCCGATAATCACGCTGTAGGTTTTTCCGGCGGTGACCGAATCGACCCGGGTCCCCGTGGCCTTGTCGGAGGTGGTGTCTTCAACTCCCAGGGCCGGGTAGTTCTCCGGCAGGCTGGTTTTCTCTTCCACTACATTCAGTGCAGCCAGATCGAGCAGGAGCTTGCGTACCTTGCCCGAATCGGCCGGATAGTCACGCTCGCCCACGCTCCAGTCGGCACTGCCTTTCTTGAGAGTGGCTTTGGTGCCATCGCCCTTGGACAGCGTGATTTCGGTAACCGAGTTGACGCTGCTCTTGTCGAATCCCTGCATGACGGGTTGCCCCGCCAAAGTGGGTTTCGTAGTGGGGCGTTTCGATGACAGCCACGCAGCCAGGATCACGATCACTACGCTGCTGACGAGCAGAATACCGACGCGGCGTGAGGTCATGGTCGCGCTCCTGCGGCGGCCGGGGCGGCGTTGTGCTTTTGCCTGCGCAACACCGTGAAAGCCAGTGCAATGAGCGCGAAGAAGATGGGCACGATCACGATGTTGATGAGCTTCAGCCAGTTGCCCAGGCTCTTGATGTCCTTGTCGAGGCCGGCGCGCACGGCACGCAGCTCCTTGCGGATGCGCAGCTTCTCGTTCTGGAAGTTATCGAGCTCCCGCTCCTGGTCGGGTGTCAGGACCATGGCCGACTTGTCGTTGCGCTTGGACTGCAGCGCCGTGAGCTTTTCTTCGGTGTCGCGCAACTGTTGCTCCAGCTCCTGCTCCTTGGCACGGAACTGATCGTCAGCCACGTGGCGCAGCTTCTCGACGCGGTCGAACGGTCGAGCGAAGCTCGCGCGGCCGCGAACACTGATCAGGTCGGCACTGCCCGCCAGGTTATCGAGGGTGTTGAGGACCAGGTCGCCGTTGTTGGCAAACACCTGGTCGACGCGCTGTCCAAACACGCTTTGCGCGTGAACCCACAGGTAGTCGGTGAGCATGTCGGTGTCTGCATAGACCACGAGATTGAGTGGCTTGGCCGACTCTTTCAACGCTGTCTGGCCGGCGGGCAACGTCACTCCGTTCGGTGGTCCGCCGGGGAAGGCGGTCTTGACGTTGCCGATGACGCGAGCGCCCATCACATACTTCTGGCCCGTCGGCTTGAAGCCATCGCGCAGGCTGTTCGGATCGAACAACATCGTGAACCGCTCAACCGGCAGCAGGGCCGCATCCGTGCTCGAGGTCAGCAACGGTTCGAACTTCACACTGGAGCCCTTCACCTGTTCGAGGCTGCCGGCGGTGGCCACGTTGACATTCGACAGGCCGGCGGTGATCACATCGCCTGCCGTGAAATCGGTGTTGTCCAGGCCCAGGATCCCCAGGTGCAACACCGGGGCCTCGCTCTGACGAGTGGACACCTGCAGCGCGTGGCCGCGATCGGCGACCACTTGCTTCGGGTTGAATTGCACGCCCCAGGCGGCCAGCAACGGCCCGGGCTGCGAGGACTTGTCCGCCTGCATGGCAGCCATCGGGTTCTGCGGATCGGCGCCGGATTGATCGGCGTCCGCCAGCGGATCGACAAACATCGCTACATGGCCGCCCTTCAGGGCGAACTGGTCGATGGCAAACTGCATGGCCGGGGACAGGTTCCTGGGATGGACAATCACCAGCAGGGTGAGATCCGGATCAATCTTGCCCGAGTTGGCCTCCACGGGGCGCAGGTCGAACAACTGCTGCGCCTGGCTGTAGATGGCCCAGGGCTCGCGCATCTGGCCGGTCTGCGGATCGAACCCGTTGGCCATGGGCAGGCTCGACAGCCAGCCCACCACCGGCTTCTTCGGCGTGGCCAACTGGTAGATCAGCTTCACCACATCGTACTCGAGGAATTCTTCCTTCTTGGGATCGAAGAATTCAATGGCCTGCTTACCGTCGGTGGAGTTGGTTCCGGCCAGGCCGAAATACAACTGGTTGCCCGCCGCATCCAGCGGCCGGCCGCGCACGCCGAGCTCCGAGGCGCGATCCTCGTCTTCGGAAAACGGCTGCGGGTCGACGCTGTGCAGCTGCACTTTCCCGCCCGAGCGGGCCACGATCTCTTCCAGGAACTCACGCACCCGCACGCCGTAGTTGGCGATGTCGGGAATCTGGGTGGCCGGCTTCTCGGAGTAGAAGAAGTACAGGTTGATCGGCTCCTTCAGGTTCTTGAGGATGCGATCGGTGCCGGCCGCCGTGGTGTAGAGATGGTTGGCTGTCAGGTCCACACGCCAGCCGCGCAGCGCGTGATCGAAGAGCACCGTGAGGCCGATCAGGAGCAGAGCCAGCGCCAGGAGTGCGCCACCGCCGAGTGTCGAGCGATTCGTCATAGTCGTGGGCCTTCTCTATTGCGCCTTGCGCAGGTCGAGCGTGATGGAGGTCGCGAGCAGGAAGAACGCACTCAACATCCCGAAGTACAACAGGTCGCGGACATCGATGACGCCCTTCTTGATGGAATCGAAATGCGTGAGGAACGAGAGTGAGGCGACGGCATCCACCAGCCACTGCGGTGCCCAGCCGCGAAACACATCGAGTACCAGCGGAAACCCGGCCAGGGTCAGCAGGAAACAGGCGACCACGCCCAGGATGAACGCGATGACCTGGTTGTTGGTCAGCGCGGACATGCAGGAGCCGACGGCGAGGTAGCCGCCGGCGAGCAGGAGGCTGCCGATGTAGGCGGCGAAGATCGTGCCGTTGTCGGGCTTACCCAGGTAGTTGGCCGTGATCCAGATCGGGAAGGTGAGGGTGAGCGCGAGACCTGCGAACAGCCACGCGGCAAAGTATTTGCCGAGCACCGCTTCCCACAGGGTGATGGGTTGGGTCATCAGCAGCTCGATGCTGCCGGACTTTCTCTCTTCGGCCCACAGCCGCATGGAGATGGCAGGAATCAGGAACAGGTACAGCCAGGGATGCCAGTAGAAGAACCACTGCAGGTCCGCCTGGCCGCGCTCGAAGAAGCCGCCGAGATAGAACGTGAAGGCGTTGGCCAGTACCAGGAAGATCAGAATGAACACATAGGCGAGCGGCGTTGCGAAGTAACTTGCAAGCTCGCGGCGCATGATGATGCCCACGTTACGCATGGCGTCCCTTTTCTAGTGATTGTGCCCGGAAAGCGCGCTCTAGGCGGTGATTGTGCGGAAGACTTCGTCCAGCCGGCCGGACTCCAGGTGCAGCTCTTTCAACTTCAACCCCTGGCGTGTCGCGAGCTCCGACACTGTTGGCAGTATCGTAGCGCCGGCACGCGGCAGTGCGGTCAGGCGCGCATCGCGCACGCTGACTTCGACTTCAGCCACGGACGGCAGCGCCGCCACCGCCGCGCGTGCGGCTTCCAACTGATCGGGCTTCTCGAGTTGCAGCGTCACGGCGTTGTAGTAGCGAGACCGGGCTTCGAGGGCCTGTGGAGTATCGTCCGCCACGATCCGGCCGCGGGCGATGATGATTGCGCGACTGCAGACGGCGTCGACTTCCTCGAGAATGTGTGTCGAGATCACGATGATCTTGTCGCGCGACATCTCGTTGATGAGGGTGCGCACTTCGTGCTTCTGGTTGGGATCCAGGCCGTCGGTGGGCTCATCGAGAATCAGGACCGGTGGATCGTGCACAATGGCCTGTGCCAGTCCCACGCGGCGGCGGAAGCCTTTTGACAGTGTCTCCACGGTCTGGTCGAGCACCCGGGAAAGCTGCAGCCGCTCGATGACATAGTCGAGGCGCTTGCGGCGCTGCTCCCCCTCGAGGTGGCGCAGGTCGGCAATGAATTCCAGGAAGCGGCGCACGCTCATCTCGCCGTAGGTCGGCGCGCCTTCGGGCAGGTAACCCAGGCTCGCTTTCGCCGCCATCGGCTCCGTGGTGATGTCGTGGCCGCAGATGCTCGCCTTGCCGGCGGTCGGCGTAATGAAGCCGGCCAACATCCGCATGGTCGTCGTCTTGCCGGCACCGTTCGGGCCGAGAAACCCGAGCACTTCGCCCGGGGCTACCTGGAAGCTCACATCGTCGACGGCGACGAGGGAGTCGTAGCGCTTGCTGAGATGTTCAGTCTTGATCATACGATGGCGCTCTAGAGGGAGGGTGAGGCCAAAAAGTTCCCTCCCGGTCCTTTCGGGCGCGGATTGTATCAGTTGAAATCAACCGCGGAAGTGTTGCCACCGCAGATGACGACCCCAACTCGCTCGCCCGGCGTCGGTACATAGCGACGGCTCAGCAACGCCGCAAATGCTGCAGCTCCGCCTGGTTCTGCTGCAATTCGCAGGTTTTGCCAGAGCTGTTTCTGCGCGTCGCGGATGGCGTCATCTTCGACCAGGACCGTCTCGCTCACGAATCTTTGCGCGAGCGGAAACATAAGTTCTCCTACACGCCTGGGAGCGAGTGAGTCCGCCGCAACTCCGCCGGCCTCCGCATCGACCGGACGACCCGCTGCAATGGCTTTGGCCAGCGTGGGAGCAGCTACCGGTTCGACCGAAACGAGCTTGATCCGGCCGCGGTACCACGCGGCAAGACCGCCGATCAAACCGCCGCCGCCCACGGCGACCAGCAGTGTGTCGAGCTGCGGACACTGACGTTCCATCTCCAGGCCGAGAGTTCCCTGTCCCGTCAATGTCTCGGGCTGGTCGTAGGCGTGGACTTCCAACGCGCCCGAGGATTCGATCCACTGCTGGCTGGCCGCGAGCGCATCCGCATAGCGCTCACCGGCAATGACGAGCTGCGCGCCCAGCCGCCGGATCTGGTCCTGTTTCGCCGGCGAGGATACGGTCGGCACAAATATTTTTGCCGGCACCTGCAGTTTTTGCGCTGCGAATGCCACGGCGACGCCGTGATTTCCGCCTGACGCTGCGACAACACCGGCGGCCGGCACCTTGCGGGTCAACATGTGAGTGAAGGCGCCCCGGGCCTTGAACGAGCCCCCATGCTGAAGAAGCTCGAGCTTCAGAGCCAGGTTGTGCGCGGGCAGACCGAAGTCGGCTGCATCCACTTCGATGATCGGTGTGCGACGGATGTGGGTTTTGATGAGCTCGTAGGCCGTCTCGATCCGTTGGGTAGAGGGCTCGTCAGTAGGCTCGGCCACGATTCGACGATCTCCAGATCAGGATCATGATGGCGCCGCCCAGCATGCCGCCGAGATGCGCGAAGTGAGCAACACTGTCCTGCTTGCCGGTGACCCCCAGCCACAGCTCGATCGCGCCATAGATGGTGACGAGCAGCCACGCGGAAATGGGGACGGGAATGGGCAGGACGAGCAGCTTGCTGCGCGGAAAAAACCAGGCAAATGCCAGCAGCAGGCCGAAGACTCCGCCGGAGGCGCCGATCACCGGTTCCGGGACCTGCGACTGACTCAGCACCAGCAGCTCGGTGGCGGCGGCCGCGAGCACGCTCGCGAAGTAATACAGCACGTAGAAGCTCGGGGCGCCCCGTTCGCGCCAATACAGCTCCAGCGCGCCGCCAAACATGTAGAGCGCGAACATATTGAAGACGATGTGCATGAGGTTGTTGGGCTCATGCAGAAACGCGTAGGTGAGCAACTGCCAGGGATGGAACAGGGGGCCGAGGGGCCAGAGCGCAAACCACTGGATCAGGCCCGGCAGCAGGAACTCCAGCAGGAACACCGCCACGTTGACGATGATCAGCGTGCGGGTGATGGGCGGTAACGTGGGAAACATTCCGCCAGTTTACCTGCCCGGCGGCGTTTCAGGCGGCGCTCTTGAGGTACCTGATGAGTGGGGGTGCCGTGCTATGTGCAACGTTGAAGCGTAGCCATTGCCGGGATCCCTGTGACGGGGAAAACAGGGCGCCTTTCGCCAGCAGAATGGACTGCTCCCGGGCGCCGCGCACGAGCTCGTCGATAGCGATGGTGTCCGGCACCCGGCCCCATAGAAATATGCCTTCGCCGGCGGGTTCTTCGAAGGTAATACCCGCGCCGGTGAGTGCCGTGATTGAGTCGCGCCGCATCCGCGACAGGCGGCTGCGGAGCGTTTCGAGGTGTTTGCGGTAGCGGCCGCTGTCCAACACTTCGGCCACGAAGCTTTCCAGCAGCGCGGAATGCGTGAGCACCGACAGCACCTTGCGCTCCACGATCCGGGTGATCATGGCCGGGTCGGCGGCAATGTAACCAACGCGCAGGGCAGGGCCGATCAGCTTCGTGAAGCTGCTGACAAAAATGACGTGCCGCAGGCCGTCGATCTGGGCGAGCCGGACGGCGGGGCCCGTGTGCAGGTCCCCGTAGACATCGTCCTCGATGATCGCAAATCCAAATTGCTCGGCGCACGACAGAATCCGGTGACAGACGGCCGGCTCGGTGTTGGAGCCGGTTGGATTGTGCAACAGCGTCTGTGTGAAGAACGCACGCGGCCTGTGTGCCCTGCAGGCCGCCTCCAGTGCCGCGAGGTCCGGTCCGGAGGGTGTACGTGGGATGGGGATGAGATTGACGTGTTGGCCACGTAGCTGCTCGAACAACACGAAGTAACCTGGATCCTCCACGAGGACCGCATCGCCCGGCGTGAACAGGATTCGTCCCAACAGGTCGAAGGCCTGGGAGGCGCCGAAAGTGGTCACGATGTTGGCGGCGCTGGAAGCGATCCCGTGTTGGACCAGCCGCGCGGCAATCTGCTCACGCAACTCAACCAGCCCCTGTGGCGGGCACTGCAGCCACGCCTGCGGCCGCCGGCCCCGCGAGAGTCGATTGAGCACCGCGCCCGGGACTGCCTCCATGAGCCAGTTTTCCGGGAGGAAGCCGGAGCCCGCCGCGATGACATCCGAGGAATAGGTCAGGGACAGGCGCGCCAGTGCCAGCGCATCCGATCCCGGGTCCGTCAGCGCTTCGATCGAAAGCAGCGGAGTGGCGAGGCGCCGGTTGCAAACAAAGAAGCCGCGACCCGCACGCGACTCGATGATGCCACGCGCGACGAGCCGGTCGTATGCATCGACGATGGTAAACGGGCTGGCGCCCACGAGCTTCGCGAGCTTGCGGATGGACGGAAGCCGCGCGCCGGCCGGCAACTGCCCGTGCTCGACCAGGCTCGTGATGCGGTCGGCGACCTGGTCGACCAGGGGTACGGTGGAATCGCGGGACAGCTCAAACATGGCCTTGGATTAAACCACCATTGCGATGCCCGTCACCACCAGGGCGAGTGCCAGCACGACGTTGAAGGTCATCCGTCCGCGCGGCTTCGCCAGGAAGCCGCGCATGGAGCTGCCGAACAGCGCCCACACCGTGATGCACGGCAAATTGGTCACGGCCATGACTCCAACCATGTAGGAGCTCGCCGCCATGAGTCCAAACTCGCGCGGCAGGAACATCGCGGCGGCCGTCAGTGTCATCATCCACGCCTTGGGATTCAGGAACTGAAATCCCGCCGCTTCCAGTGCAGTGAGTGGCTTGCGGCTCTGCACGCTCTTGGCTTCTCCGGAGCGCAGGATCCACCATCCGAGGTAGACCAGGTAGGCTGCGCCGACCCAACGCAACACTGTCTGGATCTCCGGCCACCGCGTGAATACTGCATCCAGTCCGGCGCACACCGCGAACAGGACGACGCTGAAGCCGCCCAGGACGCCGAGGATGTGCGGGATCGTTTTCCTGAAGCCGAAGGTGGCCCCGGACGCCGTCAACATCACGTTGTTGGGTCCAGGGGTGATGGACATCACGAAGGAGTAGGTGGCGAAGGGCATTGGGTCGATCATGGTAGGTGACACACTACGCATGGCCCGGGCCGGGTGGCAGATACACGCGCCGCGGACTGTACTGGGGTGCGGCCGGTACAGCTCTCAACGCGGCGGTAGGAGCTGGCTACTCAGCTTATCAGCGGCATTGCGCAACACCGGCAAACACCGCTCGAGCAACTCCCGCCGCGACACGCGCGACGCCTGGCTGCTGACATTCATCGCCGCCACCACGGTACCCACGACATTGCGCACGGGCACGGCGATCGAGCGCAGCCCGATCTCCAGCTCCTGGTCGTTGATGGCATAGCCGTCGTGCCGGACCTCAACCAACAACTCTTCGAGCCGCGTACGCGAAGTGACCGTGTGCTTGGTGTGTTGGGTCCAATCAACCTTGGACAACTCGATGTCAACCTGGTCGTCGGTCAGATGCGCCAGCAGCACCCGGCCCAATGCGGTGCAGTAAGCGGGCAACCTGCTACCCACGCCCAAAGTTACCGACATGATCCGCTTGGTCGCGGCACGACCAACATACACAACGGCGCCGTCGTCCAACACGGCGACGGATGAGGCTTCGCCGAGCGTCTCACTCATTTCTTCGAGTACCGGTTGGGCCGCAATCGGTACGGGGGCTGTGGAGAGATAGGAGTAGCCGAGGTTCAAAATCCGCGGCTGCAGAAAATACATGCGCCCATCGGTGCCGGCGTAACCCAGCTCTTTCAAGGTGTACAGGCAGCGGCGCACGACGGCACGAGTCAGACCCGTTGCGCGACTGACGTCCGCGATGGTCAGCCGGCGATCGACTCCGGCGAAGGCCCGTATCACGTGCAGGCCCCGAGCCAGAGAGGTCATAAAGTCCGGGTCGCCTCCCCGGAAGAGCATATTGTCCGGATCGGTCGCGCTCATTACACGCTGCGCGATAAACGCACCCGAGGTTTTTGGTAGAGTTTTGGGGGGCAGCATGGCGTGTTCTTCTAGTATAGTGGGCGAGTGCGTTAA